>Ga0302186_10000091_pt1 | contig 82388 bp, 91 predicted proteins | sample II_Bog_E1_2_FD_198782 | JGI IMG/M metagenome (GOLD analysis project Ga0302186, IMG submission 198782) | Peat permafrost microbial communities from Stordalen Mire near Abisko, Sweden - II_Bog_E1_1 | ecosystem: Environmental > Terrestrial > Soil > Wetlands > Peat | place: Sweden: Abisko...
TTTCACTCACAACTAAAGTTTGATTTAATGCTAATTTAAGTATACTCTGAATCAGAAATATCAAATATCAAATTTTATAATTCGTTCATTCCCCCATTTCATATGGCAAAATTTATCAAAAAAAATATTTTTAAATAATTGATTAATTAAAATTTAGATATCGCTCAAAAAGATAATAAAGTATATTAAATTATTTATATCCATTTTGCAAACACATAAGTATAAAATAAATAGGTAAAATGAGCAACTTTATTGATTCTTATTGGTCACTTAAATTAAAAAGTTCTGCTCTGCAATACTTTTGGAGCAAGGAGGGTCCATATGTAGAAGATAAAGGTTGCTGATGCAGTAAATATTTTGCTAATCTAAGCATTTTAGGTTAGGGAAAATTTTCCGTTTAGGATGTCTCCACTGCCCCAGTCAGTCATAATCATACTAATATATAAACTCATAGCTAGCATATAGCAATGCCACCTCAGCCATAGTCGTTTCTATCCCTCTAACGATTCCTGCTCTTCAGGTTTCAAATCCTTTCCGATCGGTATGTTTTATTGAAGTTCTATAAATTGCTAGCCTTTTTCCTCATTCGAAGATCCATATATAGAGCCAAAACTAGATAAAATTACAAATGCAATTGATATAGGTATGTTTGCCTTTAGAAAATCACTCTTGCCTATAACTGTTGCAGATTTTTAGAAGATGAGAGTGTTATTGCAGCTTTATTCAGAAAATATCGCTGATAATAGCCAATAACTCGAAAATATAGAAAGGGCAGAAGTGGCAAGAAGTGAGTTTTGCTTATTAAAGTTTAATAATTGGACACCAAACATGACTACAATAAATACAGTTGATAAGATATTCGGGTAGTTTTTGCATTCGCCCTGGACAGTATCATTAGTTTCGCTGAGTACATATCCATAGACAATAAGGCCAATACTCAGTACATAGTTAGTAATGCTGAATAAAATTAGCAGACATCCATAAATTTTGCTTCCTTGGCTGTAGTGTTCAGCCCACTTGATTCCCCACAAGTAAGCCAAGTCAATTACGATAATAATCTGCATTAATGATGCCTTACTTGCCATACTATAAAGATATAAGAGAATATTTGGGCAAAATTAGAGAAATAAGTGATGAATGTGTTACTAAATTGCAGAGTAACGAAAAATAATAGTAACGTTACAACAAATTTAGAGAAGAATAGACCCTCATTAATGATTTTTGCTATTCTGGCAGAAGTTATCATTATTATTAGCAGCATCAGTGCACTAAACATGAACAAAGATAGCATAATGCGATATATGACTGAGGCAGAAATGCAATCAAATTAGTTAGTAAGAGCTTTGCATGAAATCCCATCGGCAAATACTCTCATAAAGAATTCCCACTATCTTAGGAGATACATAGCGAGAAACACAAATAAGATGACAGCAAAGTAGACAACTGTATACATGAGCTTCACAAAGGATATTCTTCCAATGATCTTATAGGCAGTTTCAGAGAGTTCCTTGCAGCAGAACTGAAGACAGCAGCAAGCTCCGTTTACCATCACATAGTTTAGCATGATTTTTATTATAATTATCAGTCTAAATGTATCTGCGAATATAAAAATAAATAATCATCTGATTAGGCATAAATATTAACTCAAAAAACACCACCAATCAAATAAATTAATAATTTATATCCCAGTGAATTTTAAAAAACTATTATATCTTGCTCAGTCAGTAGATCCTGTTTTTACTATTTTGAATATGGTTCTATTAGTTTGAATGAATTCACTAATTTATATATGAGTAAATATATAGAAGAAAAATGAATCCTACTTTTATCAGTTCAATTACAATAATTATATCAATTACCAATTTATATCCCTATAATTATACGACCGAATATTTGAGGTATAATTCAATTCATATCATATCAGATATGGACTACGCAATCGAAAACATCAGTGCAGGGAGAGGAGGTCGGGGCGGATGGAGAGGACGAGGGGGCTACAACAATCAAAGAGGACAAAATAATTTTCAAGGGAGCACCTATCAGCAAACCTATAACCAACAGCCAAGAACCTTTAACGAAAATTATCAAAACTACAATCACAATAATTTTGGAAATGATTAAGATAATCAAAGGAACAGGAATAATCCACAAAATTACACAAACAGAAACGACCAGAATAATAATTATAGGGGAGAATAAAGGAACAACTCTCAGTCTTATGACCATCAAAACAGCAATAGACCAAGATTCAATCAAAATAATAATAGAAACTTTCAAAATAATAATGGATACAATCCCAATGACTTCAATAATAATGATTCTATTCAACAAGAATATCAGCAGGAATCACAATACCCCAGAAACAATCGTCAATTTAACTATCAAAATAGAAACAACAACCAAAGTATTATTTAAACTCCCAATGGAATGAGCTTAGCTGATTCTTCCTACAATGGTATCGATAAAAATCAGTCAAATGGTTACAACAACTTCATTGAGTAAACACCCAATTTTAGACAATAACCGCTTCCTCAACAGCAGTTCAATCGGGGTCCAAGAAATAACTTCAATCAAAACAGTTATCAACAAGATCAGCCTTCTCCTGCATCAAATAATTATTCATCAAATAATTATAACAATAATCGTTCTTTTAATGATAGAAGGGATCGCAATTTTCAAAGAAACGGAGGTTATGATAATAGAAGAGATAGAAATTTCAATGATAACAGTTATCAGCCCGTAAATAGATAAATGACTGAAGAGGAGCTTATCGTCAAGCTGAGAGAAAAGAGAGATATCAATATCGATAATTATAAAGACATTAAGATCCCTAATCAGTGTGCTGTCGAAAATTCATCAACTCCCTATATTCTTCCAGTCAAAACTGCAAATAGAGGAGATCCCGTCGACCCCACTACTATTGCTCTCTTAAAGGGCCCACGCAAAATGGTACCAGTCAACAGCCCATTCGAAGTGAGAACATTCTTCTCGTTCCCAGAAATGGTGGGCAAGGGCCAAGTGGATCGTGAGCAAGTGATGGGATTCCGCGAGTTGACGAATGTAAACTTCTCCGATCTCTAAAAAAGAGGAAACTAGCTAATGAAAGAGATTCTTTCTTCCTTTGAAAGAACATTCCGATGATTTGGTATACTATAATAATAATTAAATGTAGATAATTTTCAAATAAATTTTGAAACAGAACAATAAAATTATACGCATACTCACCAAACATAGTGAACACTATCCCACCATTAGCTCAGAAATAGACCTCGCCCTCTATGCCGCCATTAAAATAGAAAAGACTGTCAATAAGTATATCGACAATACTTCGTCCAAGGAATTAATTTAAATGGATACTATTAACGATATTCAGAGTTACAGTAACTCATAAGATACACTATTTGAAACTGCCATGCAAAATATTACAAATTTTAAAAACTCAGCCTTTAAGCTGGAGAGAAAGATTAATGTGCTTGTGAATGAAAGTGAGTCACGCCCCATTAAAATTGAAAACAAGAGGATGGCTCGACACTAAAAGTCGTCTAATGAACCGGCAAAATTCATAAAAAGAAAGAAAGCAGAATAAATCGAGATATCCATTGATGAAGAGCGATCTTCATCTAATTTGAGCGATATTGATGCGAGTATAATAAAATTAGCTAACAAAATAAATCACGTTATCAAAGGAAGTGACTAATTCAAGCACAATCAAATTTAAAGTCAATCGTAGCGATATAATAATTGATCTCATCCAATTTGATATAATTCATACATCCAAATAACCAATTAATCTGAGTTCTGATAACAAATTATTTTAGATTCGAGTACTTGCGGCATAAATTTGTGTTATTAATTAAAAATAAAAATAATAGTTTATTCACGATTATAAATGAGATAATCTTTATGAATAGTGCATAAATAATCACAGCTGATCAATTTTGGCAAGAATGGCCTCTTTGCGAATAAAGCTGGTCATGCGTATGCTGAACATTGCTGAGTTGGGAATTATACACACCAGATTAATTACAATATTCATTTGCCGTTTCAAATGAATCACATTATACATTAACGCCAACGCAACTCCTATAGCAGCACACAGTCCGTAGGCTATCATTAGTGAGTCTCGCCCAACGGAATCGTTTTGATATATTTCTAAGTTTGAAAGAAAATTGGCCTATTTTACTTTCAAGAAGTTTGTTAGTATTTAGCGTGTGAATATGATCATTAGCATGTTATTCATGGTTCCTTTCACTTTTGGTGATAAGTAATTATTGAATCCAGCCCTTATTTATGTCCGAATATTGGATTAAAACATTTCTAAACTCGAACTATAGCCCGTTAAAAGTACTCCTGATTGAATTGAAGCGCATGCTGATTATGACTGATTCAATGAAAAAAATGGAATTGTAATATTACTGAGGTAGATAGATTGGCAAAGGCTCTCCTCCTTATTGATATCATTTTGAAAAACAAATGGTAATTCATCTGATTAAAAGTGATTTTTAACAATGGGACCATTTTAATAAGGATTCTTATAGGGGCCGTACAATTCTTAATAGTAAGTGGGCTGAAAGAGATCAATATAATTGCGTTAAATAAGCATCTCATCTGTTTGAAATTTTTGTAGAAGGTTTAGGATGTTAAGAAAATTTATCTGGTCTGTTGCCATGTTTGCTCTCTAAAAATATAGCATCACCCCAGTATATATTAACAATATTGGGCAGAAAAGCATCAATCTACAAGTATTTTACATATTATGTCTACAATCAGCCTGGTTAGATTCAGTTGTTTATACTCTGCATCCTTTATGACTATCGTGTCTTGATTATGAAATTTGTCTTTTGCTGATTATTTGCTCATGCGCTTAATTATTGCCATCTTAATGACTGATAGTGCCAATGGCTGTTTTAATACTTATCAGAGACTGAATGACCTTATCAACATCAGCACGGTCGATAAAATTATAAAGTCTCTTTATATCTCTGTGCAGCTAGATCATGTTGCAGGTGACAAAGAAACCGTATGAGACTAATAGCCCGACTGCTGCCATGAACACAAAGCCTGTCACATTAGCCGTAAAGTAGCTGGAGCCATAATCTTAGCTAAACTTCGAATATTGCTCGTAGACAGGCATAATAGATAGAATGCTATTGTAGTTGGATGTAAAGAAGGGCAAATCAGAGCTGTCAAAAAACCCCTCTTCAACCGCGACGATAAAATCATAAAAATTTGTGAACTGTGTATTAGTTGCGATGTTAAAATTACTGAAATTAAGTTAATAATTTTGCTGGGAGTGCCCTTGGAGATTTTTATAGAGGAGGTAGGTACTTTTTATAGCCTTTGAATAAATATCGTTATGTGCATCGTAATAATCAGTCAGATTATTAAGAATGTCACTTAAAGTACTATCAGGGGGAGAGGTTGAGAAGAAAGTGGAACCGAGGTAGGCCTTTGTAGTTGTTGGGTTCCTAGTGAAGAGTACGTTGCTGTAGCCGCTGGAGTACAATCTCAATAAATTGATGTACTCGTTGTTTAGGTTGGACATAGTCTGCGTGATGGTATCAACATCTGTGAGCAAACTATTATTAAAGTAACGAAACACACCAAGATTGATCATTATCACAATAAACAGTAGCGACTTTATAAATGTCACCTGATAGAAGTAACTTCGATAGTTTTGATTGTGAATATTACTAATCTTTTACACTATTTTAGATTTGTAGGGATTTTATATACGACAGAAGAACACCTCATGCGCATATTCCTCATGGATGTTACGCTCTTTACTTTGAGTTTGTACTATGCCTTGAGCCCGTTGCTCATCTTCTATTTTAAACTGTTTGAAACTTTCAGACACTACATTTATGACCTTATAGTCATGTTCTTGAAATTTAAATTAATGCTAAAGGTTTAGAGTAACCTCATTGTTATAGTTAAAGCGGTGGTTCTTTTTAAGAAAGAAACCTTCATGCACCACTTTGGTCTTCAGCATGTCATGCTTCACTAATGTATCCATCTATCCAGTAGACAGAGATAATTGAAACAAATCACTGACAAAGAACACCTGCTCGCCATTTAGCAACATTCTTATTCTATTATAAGCTATACCCATTAACTATCTTAGTCCGTCGTTGAGAAGATCGATTCTTTGGCGAATGGTGTTGTAAAGGAAAAATTGACTATTATCTTTCTAGATTTATAGAGTTAGCAACAGTTTTACTCCAGCATCTGAGGGAGGCAGCATGTAAACCATACACCTTTTAAGAACAAAGCAACCATTACTATGTAATAATGGTAACACAAAGCTACTATGCTCATCTCTTTCGAGAAAGCCCCGATAAATTTCTTCTAAATAAAGGTAAAAGTTGTAAGGGAGAAGAGATTGCACTGAGTGTGATTCCATGTCTATGCGTTAATAATTTAATTATCTCAAAAGTTTCAGGGACATTTTCTCAATTATTTCTCCCTCGAGCACTAAGGATTCGAAAGTGTTGAGGCGTTCAATTTTAATCTTACCCTCGAAAGCGATGTCTTTTCCTGTTTAATAGTTGTTGACTAGTTTGCTGATTAAATCAAACAGTCTTAATTCTTCGTCGATGGGATAGCCTTATAGTTGCTTTACCAATTATTGAAGTTGCTAGTGCAGTGAAACGATTCTGCAGAGTTGGTTTTCAATGTCGGGGTTGAGTAAGAATTTCATGTGAGCTAGCTCCTTCCAGTAGGCGATGAGTTATTAGATGAGTTGTTTAATAATGCGATAAAAGTTATGATAATACTTTTCTGCTTGGATGATATCTGAGATTTGAAAGTTAGAATCATTATTGAGATTGGCCAGCTGATAGCTCTTAAAGATCTGATGGGAAACCTTGTACATCTAATAATTTTTGGCAAAATTATAGCCGCTTTTGTTTTTTTGAAAGTAATCTATCATTTCCCTCATCAGCCCCAACACATTCTTTTTCAGATACAGACCAGCTGAGAAATAAAATAGGTTCATGTCAAAAGAAGTATGGTGATTCTATTTATCCCATTTGATTTTACCCCATAGAGCACGCTCCATCCCATCTTTCTTCCATTTTTGGAAAGGGGAATTGTGAGATTGCAAGGGAGATGATACTTATTTCAAAAAATTAGTTTCTTAAAAATATGTCTCATACATTTACTCCTCTTCTAGGTTTATTTATTGATGTTACCCTCTCTCAGTGTTTTCCACGTTTTTTCTGAGTTTATAGAAATTCAGTAACATTCTATCGTCTTATAAGGCGGAGCGAGTTGTGTGGATTGGATAAAAAAAAAAGATACCAATGCAGCAGCCTATTATCAAGATGAGATTAATACTACTCAGGTAAAACTGCCCATCAGGGTTATAGTTCATCTGTATGAAACACCATATGCAGCTACACCCCACTAAAGTATACAATAATTTCTAAGTTAATGAATGACTACATTAAAATAGCGTACCTACTGGCACCGAATTACCATAGTGGCTACAAATAGTAGAAAAGAACCTAAACTCATAGAAAAGATCACAAGTAACGGTGAAATTAAAACAGAGAGCAATGCATAAGGTCGTTTATTAATAAAGACCACCGACTGCAATATGTAAAGAGGAGGTCCAAAAGACAGTAGCATACGATTCAAATTTTAATTTCCACTAGCGCCTCCGCCCATTTTCCAGAAGAGATATATTCCAAGAATATAGTAAAAAAATTATACAGTGTAAACTGCAATTGCACAAGTGATGTTTCCAGCATCTACTATACCTTTAAATTTCTGCAAGGTACCAAGTTAGTTATATAGCCGATAATCGATTAAAAAGACAGTCAGCAGTATAAGCATAACAACCAAACTAAATATTGCTAAGACTAAATCTGTAATGTCCTAAATTAGGATAGATGTACCAAGAACATTGAAAGGTTGACACCAAAAAGTTACCAAGCGCCAATGCTGTTGGTGATGAGGAAACCCATGATGGTGAAGACTTGTCCCACTTGACATACAGTCAGGATGATTGGATGAGACTCACCTCTGACTTCTATCTCGTAAATAAGTTTAAAACCCACCCTCACAGTTTTAGATGATTTCTGTTCTTGCTACATGTTTAAGATTTAAAAATATGCTATCAATATTTTGTATTTTAAAGAGGTAAACTAGTTTAGAAATTCAGATGATTTAATCCTAAATCCAATCACTAATGTTATTATTTTTCAATTATTGCTAAATTGTTGCATTGGTGTATTGTTTCATTACCCAACTTATTCTCCAATGAGAAGATATTAATCTTAGTTGGGCAATTAATTTAATTAAACTATCTAAGATGGACTTGGGTTTCATTAACAAATATTTAAAATAAAAGACTCCCGTCAAATACCCTGATGAATGATAAAACCCCCATATTCCAGTCTACCTCTGGAATTCAAATATTTAAATAATATACATTAAAGAATAAATAAGCAAAAGATGACTTTTTTATTGTGATAAAGCATCAATCTTTTATAAATTGTAAAATTATATTCGAGAACGACTAAAATATTTAGTCTAGGAATTGATTCCACTGTAGACTTGATCATTTTTATTGAGAGAATTGCTTTATTAACTTTGGATTATATTATTATCATCTATAAATATTTTGGATATTAATTTCCTCGAGCGAAAATGATTGATAAAAGATAACATATCACATATCATCTGAGAACAATCAATAATTCAAATTGCACTTAAGTTTCAAATTCAAGTAAATGGTTTCGACGAAAAATATAACTGAAAATGTTTGCATTAAATCCTATTAAATGCTCCGTATTTTCGGAGTGCTTCTCAGTGAATAGTAAAGTCAGTGATGTTTTTATGGAACTAAATATATTTATTTAATTTGAAGAGGCTTATTTAATTTCATTAGTAATTAACATTTCACGAATAGAAATAAATAAATGGAAGAACTCTTATAAGAGGTATCGAATGAACATCGCATGATCTATTATTCAAGTCAACTCAAGATCATGGACATTTCTCAGAGTTTGCGCACGATGGGCGCACGTCTGACTTAAAATTAACTCAAATCCTTAACCACAGAAACCCTTGGAGTCTATTACATGCTTTAAAGTATTTTTAATTAGAGCAAGTTGCCGCATATTTATCAACTAATACGGCATCTTAATACCAATTATAACTCCGTCATCGCTTTGCTCTTAGAAAAAAACGCGAAACTAGCTCAAAATCAGGGGGAGATAAGTAAATTACTTTAAATTGATAAGAAAGACGAAACAATTGATAGTTTAGCTAACACCACCAATGCTGAAGGAATGATTCTTAAACAAATTAAAAAAAACAGGCTGGGAGGTATTCATCTCTATAACGATAACTATTCCAAATATTTGTAAGATCGTCGAATTTTATAACAGATAAAGACTGAGAAAGAGCAAAGACTAAATAAAAATAAAATGGACATTCTGAGGTAGTCTATATTAGCTGAGTTGGAACATAAAACAGATGTCTAATAAAATCCAGCTAAAAATGATTAAATAGCTTTGTACGTCCTCTAAACTAAGAATAAACTTAGTATGTTTAACTATGTTTCCTATGAACCAGAACTACAAGAAATCTTGACTTTCTTTCAAAACAGTCAGAGTGAAGCCAATAACTTTCTTGTGAAAAAGTCTAAAATCAGTGAAGAGAGTGAGGGACAATTTTCATTTGCGGATATTCAGAGAGATGTGCAGCTTAAAAACTCAGAGTTTAAGAAACATGTCTCTGATAAACTAAACCACTTTGTTTCTTCATATAAGGAGAAGCAAAAACAAATCGAAAAATATATAATTGAAAATTAGTTGAAATACAAGCTTTTACTCGACCAAAAGAAAGGAGTATTCTAAGCAGTACAAACGGATTTAGGCTTTGATTAATATGTTAAAAGGATATAGGCGCAGTCGAGATAGCTATCAGCAAAATGCTGTGCGCTTGAATCTCTAAAGAGACAGGAGGTGGATCATATTGAGCATGAGAATACACTTCAACAGCAGATTGTAATTAAGGACGGGCAGATTTAAAAGCTAAATTGTCAAATTAAGGATTTCGAGGCAACACTGGAAAGCGTTAAAAAAATGTTACGAGATTAAAAAATGAAGAAGACTATGGTCAGTATGAAGGATGATGGAATTCTAAAAACAGAAAGGACAATACAAAGATAGATGGAAAAAGAGTCGATATAAATATCAAAATAAAAGAGTAATATTGACTCTTAAAAGATGCTGGATGAAGTTTCCATCATGAGTTCAAGCTCTAAGTTGAGAAAAACTTCAAATATCAATCACTCATGGCGAAGAAAACCATCAACTGATGCTATTTCTTTGATGGCAGCCTAAGATTTGGAGGAGGGGGAGTCTCTAGATAGACACTAAAAGAAAAAAATAGTCAGGTATAATGTTGAGGAAAATGAACCTCATGAAAAGCTATAATCTTTAGCTAATTTATCCAAATTTAAGAAGCCTAAGTCAATGTAGTAATCAACACAAACTCAGACTTAAATTAAGGATTAAATCGTCACTTAAATTTACTAAAGGCCTTAAAGACGATTGAAATCAAGCAAAAAAATAATTATTTAAAATCCAATAGATACGAGCTAATAAAATTAGGGAGAATTTATACCTTTGCCAATTAAATCTAATAAAAAAATTGAAAATTCTCAAAAGATAATCCAAAAATAAAAATCTTAAAAATCCCTGAAAAAAATAAATGCTTACCCTCTTGTGCAAGTCTAAGAATCCCAAAAAAAGTAGATAATGTTGGCAGTTCAAAATTTTTAAAAGAAGGAAGATAGTATTAACTAAAAAAAGGATAATACAGAAATGGATAATAATGTAAATAAAATAAATAGTAGTAATAGTAGTAATAAGTCTGCCCAAGCAGAGTATAAATAATCAATACTACCAGTAAATAAAATAAATACATTTTCCAAACCCAAGGAAAATAAATAAATTGACACGAGCATTAATAAAATAAGTACTCTTTCCAAACTTAAAGAAAATAAAGAAATTGATATTAATATTAGTAAAATAAATACGACCAGCAAAATGAAAGAAAGTAATGAACCTGAAAAGAATATAATAAATAGCAACGAAGTAGAATCAGTTAAAAGATAAATTACAAAAGTTAAGGACTAAAAGAGTATTTTATCCAACAAGAAATCCCCAGAAATAAATCATCTCTCTTCGAGTGGAAATTCCTTAAAGGCACCTCAAATTCAAATTCAAAATAAAATGGTAGTAATGGACAAAGAGCAACGGCTACTGCCTCCTTCCCAAGATAAAAAATAACAGCTGAAATATAAAATTTATGAAGTGACTGAGTAGGAAGGAGAGCAGGTATAAGAATCTATGAGAACCACTTAGCGAAGTGGAAAGTTGCCATTTTTGAAATCCGTCCACAAACTATAAGCAGATATCATATAAAAACTAACTAAAGAAGCTCCTAAATGCTAAAAGAAATGGGAATATAATCATCTTTACAGCATTACTATTTTACCAGTCAGATACCAACATCAAAAGATGAATCTTTATTTGGCTGATTCCATGAATGAAAAATACTGCACTCAATCATATGAATATATAGATCAAATTAAAGATTAAAATAAAAACATTAGGCCTGAAATTCGACAAAAAATAGTAAAACTATTTTAAAATCTGCCCAAATTAGAAGGAATATAAAATCAGGCAAAACGTGAAAAACTTAGAATTTGGAAGAAGAAACTAATAAGCAACTTTAAATCAGATATTATTTCCCAATAATAACTATAATAAATTCTATTAGTTTTAGGATACAAATCATTAAATGGCATAGATTGTGTCCCATAGAATAATGCACCTTCTCCCAAACCAAGTGCCACCAATAGAAGCTCACTTCCCGAAGAATAATTATCCAAAAATGAATCTTTGAAGAGTTCTGTGAGAGAAATAAGAAGAGCCAAGCAAAGAAGTACTTTTTCAGAACAAAATGAAGTTATTAATTCGAAGAAATATGTCTAAGCTGAATTCGAATAGCAATTACATGATCTTATTCGAAATGAAGCAAATTAGAGTCATTTTTCAAGTAAATTTCATTAGATACATCAAAAATGCGGGGAAGGGCCTATCTGCACTCACATCATTAAATACTTCGAAACAATAATGAAATGCATTGAATAAAAGAGCCAAAAAAACCACAAGCAATCAGCGATTCAGCATGTCGAAAACATCGGGCGAAAAAATGTGGTTGAAATATAAGCCCTTTAGTTCTAGCGTCGAAACATCAACAAATCTCAATAGCATCTTCAGACTCATAATAAATAGAATCAAGGCCGTTAATTTGCCCATAAAAAAGGAACATCCTTATATAAAGTAAAGAGTAACAAATAACTAATGCTGCCTTTGATCCGTGAGCCTAAAGTAAATGCGGCTGCTAAAAAGTGAGCTTAATATAATTTGATATATGATTTAAGTTATAATTTTTAAATATAGGCTATCAGTAGCATTCTACCAAAGTTGATTGAGATAAATGAAAAAATAAGATCAAGAATACTTTTTGCGAATGAAATCAATTAATAGCATAGGCTTAACGCCTGATTTAGTGGCTTTTAAATACTCAAAATTAGATTTAGGATTTCCAGTGTTTTCAGATACTTGTCTGCTCGCCTCCAGTTGGCTTAAGACTGATTGATAGTTATTTTAAGAGAGGTAGTTCGTTTGTTCTTGATGATTTTATCGACTGATTTGAGCATAGCTTTGATTAAGATCTGCAATGTATTGATCAAGAGTATTTTGTTTTATCTTGTATTAGTCGGTTGCCACCTCTTCCTTCTCATGATGTCTAGGTTTAAAAAAGGTTGCTAATTTGTGTAAGTCTAAAGATTACTTTGGCTAATTTTATTGCAGTTCTTTGTAAAAACTATCCTATTTAACGACTTACACTTTTGATTCTTCTAGTCTTCTACTTTGCTTATAGAGGGGTTCCTGAGGATGGTTAACGATGCTTTCAGATAATAGAGGGCTGTTAATTTTGTTTTAATTATGAGGATCATTCAAATTTTGAAGCAAGTGACTCTAATTTGGGATTTGCTTCGCTTACTGAGAAATATAATGACTCTTTTTCTTATCTTAATAAACAGTCTCATCTGATTTGACAGGGGGAGCTAATAGATCTGGATGGACATTTTCGCCATACTATCGGACGAAATTTCTGTTGGTTTTAAATCTCTCCTTATCATAGAGTCTATTTTTTTGATTGCGTTTTGGTTTTTATTTTTTATAAAATCGATCATCCGAATCAGAGCTTAGATATTCTTCCTTTGATTCAGTGATTACTTATTATTCCATAAGTTATTTCTTCTTATTAGGACGCTTGTTTGTCTTAGAAGCTGCCCTTCCTTAAGCGTTCTTGATCACTTGATATTATGGGGATAGAGAGGAAGGGGATTGAGTTATTACCTGTGGTGGATTCGAGCCATTGAATGATCCAGGAGAAAAGTGAAAATGAATATTAGTATTATTTTGATGGGGAGGCTCTACAGTTTGAGAAATTGGCGATAGAGGAGCTTGTGGCTGTTGAGAAGATGGATTCTTGTTTTTCTATCTGTTCTTCTCTTTCTTTTTTTTAGTTGACTTCGGTTCTTATTTTTATTTCTTTATTTAAGGAATGATCACTATTTATTTTTACTTCGGCGGATTCTTATCGAGAAGAGGCACTTCTTGCTCCTTCGCTGGGGGAGGCTCAACTATTATTTATGGTTCACTCTTTTTTTCAATTTAATTTTTGATAGTCTCTTATTTCTCTTTTTTTTCTGGAGCTTCGTCCTCTTTTTTTTCATTTGAACTATTGCTGACCAGTTTAATCATATAAAAGATGCAAAATATATAGAGAACCAAAGCAAGAGTGCTGAGCAAATCAATAATAATCCAAAATAGTGAAACAGAGTAGGATGAGCATTTGGTGGCAACCTAAATCACGAATGATAGATAGTAACCAGTAGGAATGATTAATTCAATCACACTTATCATATACAGAATAGATATTGCATTAATTTTAGCCTGAGTAAACTCGATATAAATTTAGTTGTCTTCCAGAGTAGAGCTGCCTAGCTTCACTAGTGTAACTAAGGTAATTATAAATGCTGTAGTTCCACATATCACTGCGATAACTGCTCCTGCAAAAGAGGTAGTAATCGATGGATAGTTGTATTTAGTATTGAAATAGTTTATACCACTGACGCATGATAAATTATTAGCGGTAATGCCGAAGCCGATATAACTCCGCATAACCATGACCACTATGATTCCCACACTGATACAGACTGACAATAAAGCGAGAACAGTGAAAACTCGTAGCGGCACTCGTAGTTGTCCTTTCGTTAACATTAATAATTATAATCACTTTTCTATCTCTCAGATCATTAGCAACAATCTAATAGACACAAGTATTTCTCCCGATAAGTTATTTTTAATAATTATAGTTCGTCCTTATAGTTATAATATATAAATTCAAAATGGGCGAGCTAACCCGCGGCTAGCTAGACACAGCCGAACAGGTTTACTTCAGTATCGTGTAGAAATAGTCATAGAAGGGTTTTTCGATGAATAAGCGGCTCTTTTTGATGATATAAAACCAATTCATATGCTACCTCAGCAATCCCAAAACAGATTTTCCTCTCACCAGCGATTACATCAGCAAAAACGCAAAGATGATAGTACCCCTTAAGCAACTCATGAAGATTACATCAAAGCACGACGATAAAAAAATCAGCATACAGTTTTGGATATATGAAAAGAGTAAGCGGGTGATAAAAACGTGGATACTCAAGATGAACAGTGTGTTTCTGTTGAACAGCTGGCAGGAACTATTTGACGACTATTCAGTTAGGAGCAGACACAATACTCTCGAAATAAAAAATAGCATACGCAGTAAATCATAAAATAAGAATCAGCAAGATGGTTCTCCTCCTAAAATTTTTAATCAGATCGAAGGACAGGAGGGGAGGACGAATGAAAGGCAAGGTATTAGTGGGCCTGCTCGAGATAATAACAATTTCCACACAATGCAGAGTCAAGAATCACCCCTCATTAATAAACATATTTACAATTCCTCTGGGGAGAAAAGTAGTGAGTCTTATTTTGCCAATGTTAACTTTATATCTCCCTCTCCCGCACAAAAATTTTCAGATTCCCCAGAGTTACCTTTCAAAACAGGATAGGAAAGAAATGGTAATATAAGCATATAGCCTTCTTCGATAATAAAAGATCGTAGTTTATACTTCAAAGACTACAATTCAAATCCCTCCAACATGCATTCATTAGGCAAAAAAACTAATTATAAGAATTATTATCGCCCCTACATTGACGAAATATTAAACTTAGAGAGCAATTATCTCAAGTAAAATAAGATCAATTAGATAAATATCAAATACATGCATTTTATTTAATACGCAAAGGAGAGTGTGATGGGATTAATTGATAATAAACTTTAAAGTGTGAGATAGATGCAAAGGCGCAAGGAGCTTGCCCAACGCATTAAGGAAGATATAGCCAATTGGATCAAGTATGAGGAGCTGCAGGATATCACCATTGAGTTCGGCCTAATCTAACTTAAAAATGTTAAAAATGGTAATTTTATCTGCGATGATTCACTCAACAAAATGGCCAATAACAACTTTAAAAATTTATAATTTTTATATGATGTAATTCGGAAGGATAAGGATCTTATGCGTACCTTCTATGTGCCAATGGCTTGTGTTGTACAATATAAGGGCTATACTTGCTTTGTGAGCTCTAAAATTATACCCTCTGAGGATTAAGAATATGAAAACAGTATGATTGGAACAAATACGCAAACCTCAAAAGACTTCGATCGGTTATCAAGCCTATCCAGAATTGGGTTTTAAATATTTTAAAATTAAAAAATGGTCAAATTTCTACCTCGAAACTCTCGAAAAGATAAATTTGCCATCTGCTATGCAAAGACTTATCTGCCCTAATTGTAAGACAGCCTCATTCTAAGGAAATAGTCATTTAACGTTGTTTTTCCTTAATCTTAAAAGGAGAATTATCGATGTCAAGGCAGTAAGAAATAGATGGAGGGTCAATCTGCCAAAATATCCAATTATTTATAGGGGCAAATTAATAGTTTAAGTGATTTGATGAATAAGTTAGAGATATACCCTATCTCACCAACTGAATTATCCGAAATCTTGCATATGTTTGGTATCAATGTTAAGCATCTTTCGCTGCTTTACAGTAAAATAAGTCAAAACTACCTCCAGGGAATTATCAAGACAGAAGCAGTTATTCGTGTATTTCGCACCATCTTTAAAAAGAAACTGCAAGAAAATCTAGGCAGGAGTAAAAATCAATTCGTCAACGAACAAACAGGAAGAGAATTGCTGAATATCTTGTTAGGAGATCGCGAATAAACATTTAATTTGTGGAAGGTTGTCTCCCTGCACACGCAGATCTACTTTAATTTGTCAGTCGATAAAGCGGATGTCAACAAGGGGTACCTTTTACTTGGACTGTCGAATCGTCTCAGTATTGAAATCTTCAATGCCTACACTACCATTGAAAAGATATTCAAAGTTGACAACTTCGTTGAAGCTATAAAATTTCACCCCAAAGTTAAACATCCTGACTTCGTGCCCCTGTTTATTAAATAAATGAATGATGAATACGAAATAACCCTCAGTGAACCGCTTTTTAACCAAATGGTCGAATCATTTCAATTATAAGATCACCCTTTTCCCTCTTTTATATCCTGTCATAGTTATCTTTATAGTAAAATTCTCTATTTGTTTTCTTACTTTGTGAATCCTAACGACAAGAAATACTCTCACCTCAAAATATACAACTCACTAACAACCAGTTAATACTCTAAGATCCAGGAATTTAATTTATACTATTTCCAAAAAAAATTGATATAAATAAAATGGGAAATAAAAAGCGAAGCAGCAAGAGATCACGTCTTGATGCTGATTGTGAAATTGAAGGAGACTATTCAAGCCTATTATGGAAAATATCACCCTTTTATCTCCGAAATATATGAGCTTCAATCGCTTTATTATCTATAGATATTTGAATAGGAATCAGCAATTAACATCAATAAGTAGTCCCTCAGTAATATGATTCAATGTTGTGGAAACAACAACCGTCATCTTAAAATTTCTAATAATTACTATCAATTGGGGGAGGTTTACAAAAAATGTGACCGTTTCGATGAAGCTCTCCAAAACTATAAAAAAGCCAAGAATATTTTATAGATAAACTCCCATCAGAATCTGCCTGAGTATGCTCACATTCTCTATAAACTGGGACAGATACATCTGTTACAAAATCGAGATAACTAAAGCTATGATCTGTTTATTCATGCCATCAATATCTACGAACAAATCGATATATTCACCAACTGGGAACAATTAGTTGATCTATATGAAGCCCTCTATCGTTGCAGCTTTAAAATGCTTTCTTTTAATAAAATGCCCATAGCAATGCAAGATGTTAAATTAGCTGAGCATTGTGTTACGCAATTAGAAAAGGTATTGGCTGTCGAATTGGAGTTCGAACTATGCAGCGATGAGCAGTTTGTGAGAATCTTTAAGATTATCGTGGAACAGTATATCGTTAAAATTAGAAAGGATGATAAAAGTCTGTTGAGGAACTATATTCTTGAAGTATGTGATATTTTTACTACGAGCATTGAGGACAGCGGGCCAACTTATTCGCAATCGATTGTGTTTTTCAAAACTTTAATAATGGAAGGCAAATTTCTGGAAACCTTGCAAAGCTACATAAATGATAGTCGATAGATACTGGGTCGTCTTAAAAATGAGAAGAGAATAGGGCGTCTCATCCCTTATCGTCGAAATGAGTTGATTTAAGGTTATGATGCCTTTATGAAGTCCATGATAGCAATCTTGGGAGAGCCTTTTCTACTCAACATCATTAAATGATATTTTACATTTATTAATCTATTATTAGATGATGAACATATTAAAATGTGGAACATCATTCTAATCCTATTTGGTTTCACTTTAAAAGCTCAATTATTTCTGTGTACGTCCCTCGGCTCTCGGGATTAAAGTCGAGGCATCGATAAAGGGCTTGTAAGATAGAAGCATTTATCTTCTAATCTTGATATTATTCCTCGATTAGTTTTTGCACCAAATGGATTAACTTTTATTATTTTTTTAGCAGCTTCTTAAGATCACGGTCTGGAAATGCCAACAATCCAGTTCTTGGCGCAGATGATTTCGAGTGGATGCCACACTTTTGAGGAATCCAAACTGGTATCACAGTCACCATTTAAAGTATAGCAATTCCTAAAGACCTAAATATCGAAACAAATACCATATATCTGGTGCTGATCCATAGCTCATGAGGTCGATACTTTCATCTTCTATAATTGCGCGCATAATTTCCGGAGCTAAATACTCTGGAGGTATGAACCACTCCTTTTAACTCTTGATAATAGGTTCTATTCTATTTTAAAACTCGATGCTCTGAATGAGATGCATTTCTCTAAACGAAGAGAATCCCCATTATCCCAATCTCATGTTTTAATTTTTGCTGAGAAATAGATTGCTGAGGTTTATTTTATTGTTAACGATTTTGCCTTCAAATCTTTTCATAAAAGAACAGAATTATATGATAATTCTTTTTAGCTACTCGCAGTTGTTTGCAATTAGCTTTTTATAATATTTCTTTGGCTTAAGCACCAAAAATTTGCTTTCCATGTCCATAGGTTTGACTTTGAAGAGTAGGTCTTTAATACTTCTATTATTGCTGCTTATTAAACAGCGTGGATCATATTTATACTCTATCCACAATGGCTCAGCGCCAAGATATTTTGCTTTTAGTTCCCTCTCCATAATGACTGCTCCCTTTTCTTTGAAAGTTTTTATTTTATAGCTAGGTCTACCATTTATTATCACCATTTCTATTCTATAAATTTAGTTCTATATCATTACCATTTTTTCCTATCTGTTGGATTCCATGGTCTCTTCATTTATATAGGACACGCTATCATAATGACCAAGGAAATAATCATCATCTTTATCTTCAAGTATCTAATTGATGGGAGGAAGAATTGTGGTTGTATTTCTGGAGCATAATGATATGTTTTTTGTCCCTTAATCTGGAGAATGAGTTTAATTAGCCTCCACAAGTCTGCTCTCAGTAAGTGAGTCTTTTAATTAATCTATGACTTCTGGGGCATTAACAATAATTTTATTTCTCCTTTTTGAAACAAGAAACACCCTGTTCTTTATTTAATTCTTAACTTCTTTTAACTCTTTTGTGATTTCCTCCTTATTCTTATTCTTAAATATTTTTGGTATAATAGGACCTGAGTTTTTCATCATTTCTCCATCTTAAGGGTTATTGCTATGAATGTGCCAATTCTTCTCCTTCCTGCTTTCTTCAAAATACGTGTCGATTATATTCTTCATGTAATTATATTTCTTTGCACGATTAAAATATATTTCGGAGTCTCTTGACCCTTGAATGGTCTCAATTTACTTTTTGCACTAATTCTTCAATGGCATGCTGCTGTTCATCGAATGGTTTAAAGTTTGATAGGGATGTGATGAGGTTTAATTTAATTTGACACTAAAAGTTGCGAGATGTGGATGTCGCCTTAAATTATAAGATCTCATTAAGTTACTCTAGGCTTTGATCTGCTGCTATTTGTGCATTGACATCACAAACACCCTTTAACAAATATTTTCAATTATAAATTTATCGCCCATTAAATTTATCTCATACTATACAGAATTCTATAAGTTAATAATAGGGATCATTTATGAGCTACTATCACTTTTTGGACATTTTTGAAGAACGAGAAATTGCTGAACCCCCGGATCTGACTGACATTGATCCTTTGGAGGACATCATGTCCACTGAACTTGGAGCCTTACTTGGCATATCGATATTGTTATCTTTCAGGAAGTCATCTATTAATGGGCCCAAGTCTGGTAGGTCTTCTCCCAAATTTCTATATTAAAATAATAGGTACTTCAGAGATTGAATAAGAGTTTTATTCTTGTCCTGCTAAATTTAATACTAAAGCTGTGCAAGGTGAGGGTTGTCTTCTTTAACCTCGATCTTCTTCTTATTCCAGTTTGCCTGCATCAAATGAAGTGATTTTTCAGCCCTCCCTTTCTTCTCTTCTAGTTGATTCAGATCTTCATTTTGTTTAAATATGACTTGCTCAAGTTTTCCTTTCCTCTCTTCCAAAGTTTGCTTCTAAGATATTAATAGTATTACCCTATTCAAAGTTTATGTCAGTCTTTTGGCGTCTTGCTCATATTCCTGCTACAATTTCTTGAGCTAGTTTTTCTTCTTGAAAAGATTTTCACTGGCTGCATTGCATTGCTATTATAGAGCTTATTTTTGAGCTATGTCCGTTTTTGATACTCCTTTATTTCCGATCTTTTGGGCAAACTTTGTATTGCTATTTGCAAGAGCTAGATATGTATTTTGCAGCCCTTTGAGTTTCTTTTCGGCCTCATTGATTTTTCCACTGAGCTCATCTCCTTTCCTTTGAAGTTCTTCTCTTTCTTGCGAAGCTTTGATGACATAATATGCCTGAGAGTGTTCAGCTTCTCCATCCTAGCTGCTATCTAAATAATATATCGATTACGTGCTTTCTGAACCATTGATTCATATTTGATACGCAAATTTTTTACTTTATTTTTTCTTTCGGCCAATTCAATAGCAATTCTATGTCTTTAGTCCTCAATTGCTTTTTGTTATGCCAGCAACACATCTCTATGGACATAAATTTCCTTTTCTCGTTATTGCATGCTCATTTCGAGTTGATTCTTTTTATTCTCAAGGCCATAGACGTGATCGGTGGCGCTGTTGAGACTTTCCTTGATTTTTTTAATTTCTAATTTCATAATGTCATGCTGCACCAAAACCTCTTCTTTCTTTTTCGTAACTTTGCTTAGGTCTTGAATGGTCATGTCGTTTTCAAGCGACAACTCCTCAATTTGAGAGTTCAGTTTCTTCTCTGAAGCTTTAATATCATTGAGACTATTATCAACAGCTCTTAGGTCATCTTTGAGTTTCTTCACACTCTCATTTAATATTTTATATTGATTTTTAATGTCTGTGTTCTTCTTTTCAGCCTATTCGATGTCTTTTTGCAAATCTTTCTTTTCTTACAAGGTTCTCTCTCCTTTTGCTCGAGCTACCTTTCTCTCCATAAGTTGTATTTGATACTCAGCATTGTAAAGTAACTCTTGCTGTTTTTGAAATTCTTGATTGAGTTTGTTGATGTGCGACTGCAGATTTCTACAAGCAGCCATGATCCCCTGTATCTCTCCATAAAGGGAGGCTTCCTCCTCTCTTAATTTGAAGAGACCTTGCGTACTTCTCACAGATATATCCTTTTGCAATTAAATCTGCTGTTCGATTCGCTTCCTTTCTGTTTATTTATCCTTATAGGTTGATTCTGCAATAGCCTTTGCATTTTCAAATTTTTAAGCCAGCTTCAATTCATTCTTCAGCTTGATTGAATAGGCGTTAAACTTTGCCTCCTCAGTTTGCAGTCTCTGCTTTTTTTGCAATAATTATTGATTTTTGATATTCACCAAGTTCCGTTTGTTAGCCCACTCCGTAGAAAAGGAAGAAAGCTGGTTTTTTAAAATTTCAACTTCTGCTCTGAGATTGGCGATGACCTCAAATTCTAATTGTTTATTCTGATTCTTTTTTTCGCTGATTTCGCGATTACCCATAACATTCATGGCTTCTTGATCTCTATTGAGTCTTTTTTGATCTTATAGCTGACGCTTCTTTTCGTCCAGCAATTCTTTGTTTTGATTGATGAGATCTAAAACTTCACCAACATCTTCACTAATGCGCATGATGTCGTCATCTCTTCTGGCAATGGTAGTTGTGACATCTTGCCATTTCTAGAACAATTTATGCCTCTCGTCATGTTCTCTTTTGAATTCTTAAGCTGATTTGTCAAGTTATATCTGAGTAGCTTGAGTAGAGGTAATCTCCTTATCTAACTCCTGTTGTTTCCTTCCCACCTCAATTGTTAGCTTCTCAATTTGTAAATTCAATTCTCTAATTTTAGTGTCATCCTCCTTCCTATATTTCTGTAGAGTCACATGATCTTCCTATTTCTGCTTCCCAGTAATAGCCCATTGCTCTAGTTCCTCCTGATTCCAGTTTAATTCTAGCTTTATCTGTTCCACTTTTTCATTGACACGGAAAATTCTTACTTGTATGTCATTGAGCCTCTCCTCATTCTCGCCTATGACTTTATTGAATTTCTTGATTTCGCTCTCTAGTCTTCCGGACTGCCTTTCTGTGACCTGCCAAAGATGGTTTTCCGTTTCAGTCTCTTTGTTCTTGGAATCAATCAGGGCTTTGGTATTCAGCAATTCCTGGTCGACATTCTTAAGATGTTCTTCCAATATTTTCCTGCGCTCATAGTCCTTCTCGAATTCCTTATTGATTTTCTTTATATAGCGTTTCTTTTGCCGAATCTTATTTATGTAACAGATACCAATTCGAAGAGCTTTTTGTTCTCATCATTGCCGAATTAGGGAAAATCGTCCTCGTCGTCTGAATCCATGTTAACATTTTCCTCTTGTTCAGCAGGTTGTTCCTCCTCTGGCTCGTCCGGATCAATGTTTTACGAGGGGTCATCCATCTTTAATTCTAATTTTATTTAAATAAAAGCTCTTTGTCATATGATTTTAAAAACAATTAGCTAATTCTGAAACCTAACAAAAAGGATAGCGTAAATGGATGAGGCAATCAAGTTGATTTGTTTGTTAGGAATGATAATTTATAAGATGAAAAAAACAATATTTTAAAAACGATATGAAGAAGATCAAAATTGTGGAGTGGACAATAGCCATGATGTTAATAGGAACTGTGGCTGTCTGTCATTCCGTGAGAGAGATCACAGACGAAGTTAAAGATATAGTTCATGGATACGTCAACCAGTCTATAGCTGTATCAATTCCTTTTGATAAATGTTACAATGTTGAGTCAGAATTGCAAGCTAATTAAAAATTCATTGAGTTTAAGCCCACTAGAGTAGGTTTTCGCTCGATTAAAAACTATTCTCTCCAAAGCATTGCATCAGACATTAGTGTTTTTGATGAGCTACGCAATCCTCAACGTATCAAACATTCCCATTTACTGGTTTTTGAAGAGTATTTGATTATATTTCAACGGCCAAATTTGGTTCTAATTGTCGAAGAATAGGCGAATGGCTTTGCAATTAAAAATAGGTATATATTAACAAATATCGATACTTTTGATCAGCTAAATCTTTATAAAATGGGAAAAAAAGGTCTACTTACAATTTACAACAAAAAGTACATCTATTTGCTTGGCCCAGTTAATTATAAGATTTATACATTACGATAACCATCTACAATCACTTATTTACAATAATCTAAGTCAAATGGATAGTTTTTTGCTATTTAATTTATGAAGGGGCTCAGCTTATACCAATTTTTAACTGATTAAAAGGAAGCTCGCCTTACTAAGCGTTATGATGGCGCTAGTGTGGGATTAAGCAACAAATTCAAATATATAACTGATGTCAGCATTAAATTTTATGAGACCGAGGGACTTATATATGTCTTAGACTTTTAGATTGGCCTGGTTTAGTTGAATATGACTTATTTAGCTCCAAAAGCAAAAGTGATAATTAGCCATAAAATGTGTGAATCCTTTGATAGTATAAAAAGATAGCATTTTGTTCTTCTATGCCAGAATCAAGGTTTTAGTACAGTCATAAGAACTTATCTAGAGTATGATTCGAAGCACAAATAGATGCGCTATCGAAAGTTACAACCAATCTTCTTGGGAAGTTACCTCAGGCACATTAAAGCAACTTATTCATACTATCTGATATACTCTTTCAGCAAAATGTATATCAGTTGGAACACACGTAAATATGGGTCTCCATAATCTTTGGCACCGACCAGCCAGATTAATTTTCAGCAGCTATAATAATTGTTCCTGTATTAATAAAATGAAGAACATTTTTTGTTTACGATTGAGAAAGGAATTTTGCACAAGTACCAACTTAGTGAGGAAAAAGCTCAGCTAACTCTAAAATCCGATATTCCTATAGTTAAAATTTTAAAATTATACTTATATGGAAACTGTGAAGATCTGTCAATCGACTAAATATAAAGTGAAAAGGCGCAGACCTGCAAAATATCAAAAAATATTCTCCTGAAAGTAACTGAATAGGACTAACCTCGATAATATTTCAGCATTAATGCAAGTATCATAGTCATCCTCATCACTGTCTTTCTGTTGATGATTTGGATTTGTCTAAAAAAATACAAGGGCTTATAAAGATAAGCGCGGCGAGTAATGGAAAATTATCACAAATCCAAAATGAACAGCCAAAAGTATGCCATTTGATATTCTTGAATTACTTTAATTAAGGAAGGGAATTAAATTATTAAGGATAATTAATTGTAAATAATTATATTGCAGTATGCAGACCATAGATTGATAAAGCCCTTTTGCACTGAGAAGAAACATTAGAATTGTGATGTCTAAACTTTTAAGAGACTTTTTTAATGTTTCTTCATTGAGAGGATATGGAAATTCTCAAAATAAAATTTATACAATGGAATGATAGTGCTCGGAATATGCGCACAGAATATATAAGCACAATATAGGAAATTTTGCTCAGTAGATCGAACACAAAGTTGTAACTGCTTATCCGTCCTCCTCGATAATCATGAAAAGTTTATATATGGAATTATTTTGAGTTTTTAAAGGTTGCCGGCAATCCATATTCGAGGAGCAGTAAAGCAAATCTCACTCTGCTCACCCTAATATTCATTAAAATATTTAATCAAATTTGCTGTATAGTTTATGACCTAAATTTATGGCGGTCCTCGATAAATTAGAAATAATTAATATTACAATTTTCTTTCAGAACTAATGCAAGATAATATCACTTGAAGGCTATAATCGATAGTAATATCTCTTTACGGTTACATTAAGATATTAGTTCAATTAAAGGTAAATTCTTGGCTTGTGAATATAGCTTCAAATTAATTGTCTATGAAATGTAATGCTTGATACTTAATATATTAGGCTAATAAACATTTTAAATATGAATATGAATATTGAATTTTAAGAAGATCAGATAACTTATTATACATGTATAAAATAAATACATTTTAATCAAAGTTCTTTTAATTGATCTTATAATATATAACAATCATTAGAATTGCATAGATTAAACTCCTTTTTGCCATTTGGCGATTATCTAACAAGGCTTTTTTTATTATGTTTTCTTTTTGTTTATTAATGTACAATAATTCATGAACTTTATTCTTATAAATTATAAAAATGAATCATTAGTAAGAAATAGGAATCAAAGCATCAAAGGGTTTATAACTCATCATTTTTGGAATATTTATGTGATGCTTTTTATAATTTAGTTGTTTAAAGTGACTATTTTAGCAATTATAAAAATGGAATGACTTATATCCAGCCATTCGATAGAATCCTGTATCTCAATTTCATAAACTACATTGCCTATCAATTATAAAGGATGATAATATATTTCACTAATTGCAATATCATAGCAGTCTTACTTTTAATTGAAGTTTTATTGACATTTTCCATCATCAAATAGCATTAATGTTTATTTTGTCAATACTAAGCAAATTTGAAAATGGAGTAACTTATTCCTTTTATTGATAAATTATAATATCGTTATTTGATGCCATCTCTCAATCAACCCGATCGTACAGTCTACCCAACTCAGCACACGAGAATTTGCTTGTAATAGAGGATCATTGCTTTGAAACTAACACCATAACCAAGTATACAAAGGGGAACTTTCTGGGGAAGGGTGGATTCGCTCGATGCTACGAACTCATCTCGGATCAGACCAAGGAAGTGCTGGCTGTAAAGATCATCCAGAAGTCCAGCCTCATCAAGCAACGCTCCAAACTCAAAGTATTTAATATTCGATGCAGTTAATGAGTGAGATTAAGATACACCAAAGTCTCAGTCACAATAATATTGTCAAATTCCGACACAACTTTGAGGACAATCTCAATGTGTATATCGTACTTGAACTCTGCACGAACAAAGTAGCTCCTTCTAACTTAGACATTAAATGATCTCATTAAACGTAAGCGCAGATTCGTGGAAAGTGAGGTCAAATTTTTCATGCTCCAACTGCTTGAGGGGCTGGAATATTTACATTCACAAAAGATTATCCACAGGGACTTAAAGTTGGGCAATCTGTTTCTCAATGAGAACACGAATATAAAAATTGGAGATTTCGGACTGGCTACTAAAATAGATTTTTTCGGAGAGAAGAAGAAAACCATTTGCGGTACCCCCAACTATATTGCGCCTGAAATCTTAGAATCTAAAGGACATAGCTATGAAGTAGATGTATGGAGTTTCGGAGTAATTGTTTACACATTAGCCTATGGGCGTCCTCCTTTCTAGTCGAAAGATGTTAAAGAAACCTATAAAAGAATCAAATAATGTAACTTCTCTTTTCCCGAGACTGTAACTGTCTCTCCTCAGTTCAAGGCTTTAGTAAGTAGTATACTGCAAAAATAGCCTCATAAGCGACCCACTCTTCGGTAGCTAAAGGCGTTCGATTTTTTTTCAGCTAGTAACCTCACAAGACAACCCTCTATCTCCTTCAAAGCTCAGCGTCCTCTTTCTGCTAATAAATAAGATCGATAATTGTAAATAATTTTTTATGCAGAAGCGATAATGGAAAACTTTATACTAACAACGATATCGTATTGCATTTTTTATTTAGGGAAATTCCAAAGATGCATGTCAGAAGAGTCAGGACAAATTTATCGCTACTGATCGCACCAACTCAATTCACAAGGCTGTAAGAGAAGTCGGAAGAGATATGGGTAGAGCTCGCAGCCAGATGATACTGAAGGATATTAGCCCTAACACAGATAAATCTAAAAAATCCGTGGATTTGCCTGAATCTCCCTGCATTTCCTTAAAAAAATGGATTGATTACTCATCCAAATATGGAATCGGCTATACCTTGAGTAATGGTATGATTGGAGTTTATTTCAACGACTCCACTAAAATCTTGTCTCATTGTGATGATCAATTCTACTACATAGAAAGGATTGAACGTGAAGATATCACCAAAAAATATGGTTTTAGATAGCATCCATATGAGTTAAAGAAGAAAGTTAGCTTATTTAATCACTTTAAAGGTTATCTCCAGACAGAAGGAGAAAACCGTAGCAGTACCCAACGTCCAAGTGAAATGGATGAAAAGAAATTGGTGTATGTAAGAAGATGGTTTCGTTCAAAACATGCAGTAATTTTCCGGTTGAGCAACAAGTCAGTGCAAGTGATTTTTATTGATCAGTCCTAACTACTGATAAACTCGCTTAGTAAACATGTAGTCTACATGAACAAGCATAAGGAAAGATGTTAATATGCTCTGGGCGATATAATGCAGAGCGAGAATCGCGAACTAATAAAAAGGTACAAATGTATCTATGTAGATTTGAGTACACCAAATAAGTGCTGAACTAGATGGCTAACATTTACGAAAACAAAAAGATCTGTAACTGATTTGTACTGCATCTTTAATAAAATATCACTCGGTATGCGGGTGAGTGTTTTTATTGATAAAAAATGTGATATTAACAACTAATTCTTCATTTTACTGGATTTTAAATGTATTTTTATTGTCTTAATCCAAAGACAGAACTTTATAAAACCTCAATGAATTATCGGATTAAGGCAAAGAAGTTAGTCATTTGATATAACAGCTATATTTATCCACACTAAATTCGAAAAGATACACTATATTGTTTATCATTTTTTGAAAGAGAAGCATCATAATAATCTATCTGTCATGATCTATTTTTTCATAGTTATAATGATAGAAAAAAAATTAACTTTTTTGAATAGTCAAAGCAAAAGCAATTATTTTTAATGAAATTAATTGACAGCTGATCTAAAGTGATGAATTATATTTAGCAAGAACTGGATTATTTCCATCTGGCAACTGTCAAATATAGGAGGGTTTCTTAATGGTAACATTATATTAAATTACTTAATAATCCATTTTGCCAATATTATTTAGCCCTTGGAAGAAATTTAAATCCCTTGGTCGGTAGATATATCCATTTTTTTATATTCTATTTCAAATATATATTTATTCTTCTATACAACCAACATATGATCTTGCGTAATGCTTAAAATCGAAGCGGCTTAAAGTCCTCTTGCGCCATTCACCAATAAATGGAACCCTAATACCTGCCATGCTACGAAAATGAGGCAGATGTAGTCACCTACTAAACCCACAGCATGAAGATGGACCTCAAGAAAGAAGAGGAAAACCATCTTTTTTCTAAAGTACTCAACTTTATAATACAATTTCTTCAGGATCGTATAATGCAGGCTGAAATTCAGCAGCATATGAGCAAATATTGTAAATCAGGTTCAGGTATTTCCAGCGAAGGAAAAAACTAAAAACAACTGTCTTTCAAAAAGATGACCTTTGGCTCTAAGATTTGTTTTGATGCTGAGGTCGTGCGCCAATAAGAACCTGAAGGAAGAGCAGTTAGAGGAAACAATAAGAAGATATCTATCTTTGTCATGGAGGAAGAATATCCAGCCGAAGGAGATTTTGAAAGCGATTAGATTATATCTGAATCATCAGTGCGCACAATTCGCTCAATTTAAATTCCTCATATGGAAATGAACTTATAAACAATCGCTATCATATACGATACACCTCAACCCTTCCTTATTAATCTATCTCTATGTCTGTTCATCCGATACTGCTTATCAACTAGACGCAAGGTGCGCTTACAGGAGAGCTCTTGGGTGCTGTGTGTTGCCACAGTAGTGGCTTATAAGCTGTATTATGACTAGGAGGTTGAGGGCTTGCTTGACTGTTTTATGAATATTATGAAAGTGAGCAAAAAGGACCTAGTAGATTTGTAGCGGTGTTTTCTTGAAGAGATTGACTACAATACAGTGATCCGCAACTACGATTACTACTTCATACTTGCCAGATTCATTGGCATGCCTATTCAAGAGGAGCAATGATTTTACTCAATGATGTGATTCTCATTTAAAAAATAACGTTATTGATATAAAACAGATTTAATGATGAATATCTTAATAGATAAATAAATTTGTCTAAGACATTATTCTTGATTCCACTATTTCATAACTTTTTAATATAAGAAAATAGTTACCATATATTTAGTATTTCAAACAATCATTATCGGTGGGTTTTAGAATTTGCGAGAATCATCATTAAGCTGGCTAGCCGTAAAGGAACGCTGGTTTTCATGCTTATTACTCCTTAATTATCAGGAAATTGCACTAGATAAATATGATTAATACTTCTTCTGACTTATCAGATGATTACGCTGAGTAACTAAAGTATTACAGCTGATTCTTTATATTTTATACGCTTCGTTATCTAAATTTTACTTCTAATTTTTTAATAAGTTACTCAAAGGTTTTGCAACCTCTATAAAATTTTGTGTTACTGCTGATTTTTCCTACCTTTACGCTGAATAAGTAGACTAATACTGCTGAAGTTTTTTAACATTTACGCTATATTAAGCAAATAACACATCTATGTTTCTCTATGGATACCCTATATCAATGTGATTTATTCAGCTAATTCAAAAAATAATTACGCTAAGTTAGTATTTTTATACTTCTAATTTTTTTAGCTATAACGCTCAATAAACTTATTCATACAGCTAGTTTCTTAAAAGAAATACGCTTAATTGATAAAGATTTACATCTATTTTTCAATGGAATCACTCTAATTGGATGATGTATCTACAACTAAGTATTTCTATATTTACAGGCGGTAGCTTATTCTTCAGTAACGATACTCTTGATAATTGTGATTTATACTTCTAAATCAATGAATAATTACGCTGAGTCAGTCATTGTAGACTAATTTCTTATAAAATTACCCTGAATCTGATTTTAAATAAGGAATTCATCCTAATTTAATCAAATTTAACTCTATCTGCATTATAATTTATCTAAATTCTAATAGGGATACGAGCCTTGATGATGCGAAAAAGACTCATGCGCTTATCAATGCGAAGAGGGTGATCACAAAGAAGATAAGTTTCAGGTTCATGTTTAAAGAATGATAATGAACATAAAAAAGCGACCTTATTAATATCAACTATCGACTTATCTCCTGAAGGGTTAATAAAAATAAAATTCTTTTATAATTAATTTCCAACAAAAAAAAAAGGGCTCTATATATATTGCATAAAATGATTAGATATAAATCATTTTTTGAGCATAGTTATCTTATAAATTTATAAATAATGCTGCAATCTAATTTTTCAGCCATTGTGGCTCAATAAAATAAGATGAAAAGTCTTACAATAGGCAATAATACATCTAACACAACTCAAATGTACTTGTACTCACGTATGCGAGCAAAATGTGTCTTGTTTTGTTGAAACAAGCTCAGATTGTAATGATGTTGGATGTGAAAACGTTTTGACGTTTTATCATCAACTTGAAGTCTAAAGGCAGTGAAGTGTCTAAAAAATGATAAATATAGAATTACTAATAGTTTTTTTAAAAAATTGCTTTGAAATTAAGAAATGATTTGGATATTTTTATATCAAGGCAACATGATTAAATTAAAAAAATATCAGCAAAGTGTAAATTATGATTTTTTAAATGATTTATGCATCTATAAAACAAGACAATATCTGTATTTCCACATGTTTAATGTGAAATTGCTTAAATTATGATTATACATGAAAAAGTAGTTTAGTAAAATTAATATTAAGATTTAACACATGTATATTATCAGGTGATTCAAAATAAACTAAAATTCATTTTTAAATCAATACGAATCGATTTAAATTGTGCAACCATTTTTTTAGTTTCATATGTTCGTTTTTATTTATGCCAAGTAGCCTAGTATTCATATTTATAGTATCACCAGATTAATAATAATTTAACTCTTTGTATATTTAGTTTGCGGTAGTCAAATAAATCTTTTTAGAGTGAGAACTTCCGAAAATAAATCTACTCATATTAAAATTCATAAGACATATTATACCAGCGAAAACAAATTCAATAGACTTGATTATTTTTGCTCTATAAAATGAAGCTTGATTTATCTCTCACCGCTGCCATTCATAGCAGTAATCTTTAATTGGAAATTAATATTCTCAATGATGTAATAACAATAATCCATTCAAGATATTCATTTTATTTATCAACTCATTTTATTTGATATTTTTATTAATCTTATGAGACTGACTTCTTCTATGTTTGCCGAGAAAAATTAGGTTTGCCGCATTTCTGGCAAAGATTAAAGAGAGACCATTATTCCACCATATAAATTTCCTCACAACCGTATCGGCTATTTGAAACAAAAAAATGTTGAATGTCCTTACTGCGGAACTGGTATTCTCATTGGTCCGTAATTTTCATTTGTACTGACATCAGCACACATTTTTTTTCCTACAAACGTAAATGGATTCATCGAGCCCATAAAATTTTAATTTTGCATACCATAGAATCTACCGATCAAGATAGCAGATTTTCGAATTAACTTAAAATTTTCAAGTGCGTTAAGCTCAAAGGAGTAAATAAATAAAAGAAGTAAGAACTTGAAACCTAATGATCCAAAGCTGGAAATCTATGAAAGAGAGTTGTATAAAAATTTTTAAACCTTAAATGAAACAGACTTTGCATTGCTTCGACTTCAGGAACCACTATATTAAATTGAATCCAGGCAAAATTAAATATTTTAATATGGATATAAATATATAAACAAATTCTCTGGTGAACTTATAGTTTCTGGATATAAATTCATATAGCAAAAGTAAAAACCTATTCAAGTTGTTCAGGTAATGCATTCCTGTTCTAGCAAATAATTTTTAATATTAGATAAAACTATTTATTATAGTATTGATACTATGGAAGGGCAGAGTGGTTCACCAGTTTTTATGAAAGACAGCTTGAAATTAGTAGGCATACATAAGGGGGGAGCACACAAAATTTAGCTAAAAAAAGGCAGATTTTTAAATAAAGCTGTATTAATTACCGAAGAAGTATTTAATAATATAGAAGCAATGAAATCAGACTTGAAAAAAATTGCTGCTGAAAAAAGCTTATTACTCAACTTTTGCAATTTTGTATCTGACCCGTCAGAGAACAAAAATTAAAATTACAAGGCAAACTTCACCTATGCCAATGGTCATAGAGAATCAACTACAAGACATTTTCAGGAAAGAGATCCTATATCATTTATGGAATATGGATACTCTAAAATTGCCGACGACCTAAAAGAAATAGAGAATAAAGAAGCTATCTTTGATTTGGTGCTTAAGAACACAGTAACACTCAAATTAATTTAGTGTATGCAATACTTTATGAAGTGGTAAATTTCCATTAATACAGAGTACATATAAAATAATTCAGGCTGTTAAGAAGTATTTTATCTTCAATATAGAGTTATATCACTAACACAAATGTAATATTCAACTAATTTAGAGTATATATTACTTAATTTAGTTGTAAACATAATCCTATTTAGTGTAAAAAATGTGAGATTTAGAAGTAATTCTTAATTTATATAGGGTAAAATAATTTTTATTTAGAAGTAAATATTAATGAATTAAGAGTATCTCAAGGTATGTCAAAGTATATATTTATTAATTCAGCGTACTTCAAACCTTACATAGAAGTAGAAATTAATTGATACAGTGTATTCAATACTTCATTTAGTGGTATATATATTTTTAGAAAGCCAAAATTAACAGAAATTTTGTATAAGTTCACTAATCTCCGCTCATTAGATCTTTATATTAGGTAATCTTCTTCACAAATAGACACCATCTTTTTAACCATTAAGCATTTAACCAGTTTGTTCATGCATTAAACGACAGAAGGTTAGAGGAAATGAACATCTTTATTCCTCCAAAATACTAAAAATATTCAACAAAGGAGAGGGAGTAGTAATTTCGTTATCCAGTTGGACTAAAAATATAAAACTTAGGAACAATAAGCAAGTGGTTGCGAAATACTAGAAATGGGAAACAAAGGTTGATAGTATCAAAAAGAATCCAATCTTTTGACCAATTTATCAAATTTGTTCGTTATATATTCCCGTAATTATTTTTAGCAAAATGTAAAGATATCGATTATTAATTGTAATTTTATGAGCAAAATGCTTTTTGAATATTTAATAGAAACAAAATAGGCTAAATTATAATTATTTTATGGAAAAGACGAGAGAAAAGCGGAAAAAGAAAAGAATTAGAAAACTCAAAAGCAAATCAAGACAAAACAAGAAGTAAAATATAATTGATATGTATCGCTTTAATTCATTAGATTCAGGTTCGTACACTCTAATTTTATTTTACATAATTAGTCTTATCCTTTTATTATTACAAATATGAATTGGCTTTTTCAAAAATTGAAATATAATGATGCTGAATTATTCACATACAGAGTGTGGACAATTAAATACTAATTATATTATCAATTATCAATTCAGGAATGCTACTGGAATAAAAATGACTTTATACAGTCAATCAGATAGTAATTCATAGTATATTATTGCCTGACCTATTTGATACAGATTAATCATTTTATCCAGCAGAAGAAGTATTAATTTTAGAAAACTATGCGATGATGAGACAGCGCTTTAACATAAAAACATATAAATCATTTTATCATCTCAATTCCATTGTCGAGAGACAGTTTGATCTGTTCTCTTTCTTAGCTTTACCAGGAAATACATTCCAAAATCTCAGAGTTTCGTCTCCAGCTCCAGTCACTATGGTTTCGCCTGTAGGATTCATTGCTAAGAAAAGCACTCGACTTGTATGTCCTGTTAATGTAGCTAATTTTTGAAGGGAAGGGTACTTCCATACTATTATTTCGTTATTAGAATATCCATGAGTACTTACAATTTATTTTGTATTTTTTGAAAACATCAAATTACAGACCTGTGACCCAGTATCAATGCTATCAAGTAAAGTATTATTTAAAGTATTCCAAAATTTAATAGTCTTGTCGGCTGATCCACCTCCTGATGCCAATACTCCATGATTGTGAGGACTCCATGCGATTCCTTTAACCGCTGCACAGTGGTCATTATATTTACCAATAGGCATTGTACTATGTGGACTCCAAATAAACAGTTTGTTGTCATTTCCACCAGAAGCAAGCATATTATTATCCAAGGACCACTTGAGACCGCAAACTTATTGTGTATGGCCGAGATAGGTTGTGCATATGCGATTGTTTCTCTCACGCATGTCCCTCATTTTAATAGTTCGATCACGACTTCCACTCGCCAACATGTTATCAGCCCAAGCAACTGAACTAACTCTTGCACTGTGATTAGAATATTCATTAATTCTGCAATGTTTTGTGGCATCCCATAACTCTACTGTCCCCTTGCTCGTGCCAATTGCAATATGAGAACCCTGTTGATTCCAATTTAAACTTGAAATAGAATCTGGAGTCAAATCACAAAATTTTACTACCTTGTTATTATTTGCATTCCAGAAATACAAGCAAGAGTCTAAAGCGACTGAAAGGATGTTTTGAGATGACCATTAGAGCAAATTAAGGTAGAAATCATCTTGAAGACTGGGCCCATCCAAAACCTTGAAGGGAAGTTTGCTTATCTTACGATATTATGGATCGCTGCAGCGCCTTTGAAATTTATTTTGTATCAGTAGATGGCCATCCTTCAGTAATTGTCTATTACTATTTTAGCAGAGTCCATTTTATAAGTCTTCGATTTGAGTTTTGCCTGATTTTTGAGAAGATCCAAAAGTGAACATTTTTGAGTTATTTTTTTCAAGAAGCACACACCGATACATTTATTAAAGTGTAAGTTTATCTTCTTTGACATCTTGGCCTTTTCTTGAAGTTTGGCCCTCTTCTTCAATGCATGGAAAGCATGATCCTCCATCCATAGAGGTTGCCTTGCGAAGAGGTATGAACCGATCAGTTGTATGTTTATGATTCTCCTTCTCTTCTAAGGTGGTATTGCTCATCAGCGTGCTGAGATTAGCTACATCCATATCGAGGCTAAACTCTGAAACTGTCTTGTAGCGATTTTAGTTGTAGACCTCAGATTATAAGCTATTGGATATAGTAGAAGGAGTTCTGGTGTGTTTGATGGTTGGAGAAAAAGAATGATGTGGCGATTTGCCTAGAATTGTTTAGATGTCCATAAAATTAAAATTGACAATCGAAATTTTATTAAGAATAAAAGCTATTCTACTAAAAATAAATTTTATTCCAATATTTGTTAAACATATTATCTTGCTTCATAATACACAAGATAAAACTTAATTTCAACGGAAAAGTGCTGGCATTACAAAAATGGATGCTCGGCTGCTAATCAAAAATAATTTAATATCTTCAACTAAAAGTATTTCTTCAATGATTCACAAATTATACCATTAAATTTTATTTATACTTTGTTATCATCTCAAATAGATGATTGATTTTTTGGAAAATTTATTGAAAAATAACCAACTTTCAATGACAATCTCCCCTAATTAATTAATATCGGCCTGGTAAAAATCATAAAATAAGTTAGTTTAAATATATTTACTACCATTTTTCTCTATTACTTCAATTAAAACAAAAAACATTCTTCAATGCATATATCTTAAGTCTTCATCTCTAATATTTAATTTACCGTAAATTAGAAATTTTCCTCCAAATTAAAATTTTGCTTTTGAATAAATTGGTTGCTTTTCGTATATTATGAACATTTAACTAATCATTTGCTACTCTTCGCCTCTCTGATAGACTCTTAATACTTAGCTCGGCCATTGTTGTACTAAATGTACAGTCCCCTTAAATTTTTAATGCAGACCTTCATGCACTCTTTCTCGGTGGGAGTTAGCAACTTGTGTTTGAAGCTTTCTACGCACGTATCAAAGCATTTGGAGTTGAAATATGTTGTTAATTATTGATCTTACATTCTCAGCAATTATATTAATTAATTGAGGATGTAAACATATTATTAGCAAATCTAATCCTAATAGTTTTTATCAATGATTAAATAACATCTATACTAAATTTAACCAAATTTGAATATTACCTTAAATGATTGTTATGATCAGTCAAGATCAAATTCTTATTGGAACTAACATTATCAATCTCTTCTGGGATTGAACTTCTCGGTTTTTGGTTATTGTTCCTTTTGGCTAGTTTCTTACTCATTCTTGGAGTTTTCTTCTTTCTCATATTTCTTTTCTTTCTTGTCATTATCCCTTGGTTTATTTCGATAATTGTATCGATTCTGTTCAGCCAATTTGTTTCTTTTTATTCTTTAGGCTTGCCACCACAGATAAACAGGGAATGTCTTTATATCGTTAATCTTCAAGGCAAACAGAGCGGTTAATATTTCTTTTTTTTTGTTCTTAATTTATATAAAAAATTCCCTGTATCCTTAATGAATGAGATAATCCCTGTTATATTACAATTAGGTTAAACCAGCTTTAACTCTTTTGACTTCTTCCCAGCGTTTTTATCTGACATCATCAGTATTTTTCATTTCAACATTGACCCTCAGCAAACTTTTAGCGAACTAAATAAGATAACAACTACATAACTATTTACTTAATCTATTTCCTTTGCCAAATTGATGAAGAAGAAGGATTGATTCATATTCAACTTATTTCCACATGTTTAATCAACTTTATCATCAATTTTATGAAATTGTTGAAAAACCCAAGCTGTGATATAGCTATCATAGCCAGCTTCGTGAAGATTCGGATTTTCGAGAGTATATTTGCTATATTAACTATCTAGAGTTAATTCAGTGAATGTTATATCTTCCTTTTGAATCAATTTGACCAGATCCTCTAATCTGGTAGCGCCATTACAAAATTTTGGATTATTTAAGGCTATATATTTTGTATCAAAGAAGGTATTTCCTGATTTCATTAACATCTTTTTAAATTCGAAATAACTATCGGGGAGTGGTTGCACAAAACAATTAAATACATACATGAGGTCTAATAAACAGTTATGTCCGATTATATTTTTTTGACTCTCCCAAATTTATTGGAAAATCAACGAAAATCCAAAAGTGTCCTATCTTTCCTTTTATAAATTTTGCTCGCTTTCAGCCCTCGATATTTTTGTTAAGATAAAAGTATCTCCTTTTTCTTCAAGTGCAACTTCAATATGTGATTCTCGAATGGATTGATGAAAGAGAGAAATGAGGGTTCTTTGCATATGATAAATTTTGTCATATTAGAATATGTGGGGACTGTGTAATTTGTTTGAGTCAACAAGACTAACGGTTGTTAAAAAGTGACGAGCTATTTATTCAGATTCTCCCGACAGTCTTTCTAGTATCTATGCAATAGAAGCAGGTTTATTGTTGTGTTCGAGCTATTCCTTTTAGGATAATTTAATATAATTTATGCCTTATCGTATCCACTTGTTCCAATCCATTCCATTCTAAGCATTAAACTTCACGCACCCCAGCTGCATATTCACATTTTGATCAAAAGCAAGAGGATTTCTGGGGAAAAGATAAAAATTGTATGGATATATTTTCCATTTATCCTCGAAGATAGCAATTGATAATCCAAATTGCAGTACTTGATAGGTTTCAGCAACGTATTTTAGCTTTATTATGAACGACCTACCTTTTGGTATTTTTCAAAGGGAAGCAGGTTAATACGATCTCTTTCGAATTTTTAATACCTTAAACCGGTAAACTCCAAATCAAAAGAGAAATATGAAGCCTATGTGACGAAAGAGTACCTTTTTAATTTGTGAAATGATTGTATCCTTTACTCTTCCAAAATTTTATGTAGTCACGTCCATTACTTAATAAAAATAAAATAATAAGTTGAAATAAGTATGTATCAAGCATAATCTTTTAATACAAATTGTCATAAAGTAGAGTATCAAAGAATTATCAATAAAATATGGGGCAACAGCTTTGAAATATCTTTATTATTATCGATGAGTAATGGCATGATCTCATAATGACTGGATTGATGCTGAAGGATTAAAGAAGTTTATTTGCGCCTTTTATTATTTGTAATCTGTTGAAAACATTTAACTATATTCAAAATATTAAAATCCGGGAATATTAAAATTCAATTAATGCAGGACAACCACGAGTAGGAGGAAGACAAGATCATGGAGATAGTTCTAAGCTTCATGGAAGTTATTAAACAGGAATAGTTGCACCCCAATTTGCTGACATTTGAGAAGGAACTGTTCGACTCCATCAAAGAAATTCTGACCATACAGAGGAATCAACTTAAATAGTATCTTCACTATGATAACGAACTCGAAGTGACTCTTTCAAATAAAAATTTCAGGTACATGATCTATAATGCTGAAATTGAGAAAATAGACTACCTGCTAAAGATGTATCTAAAAATGAGACTAAAAAAAGTAAAATAAGTGTGATGTAGATTCAAACTTACTGCTTTTATCTCATTAAAAACCAGCATGAAGCAGAAAAATGCCTCTCTTCTGCAGAATTTAAATTTTTGAAGAAATATGCGGAGATGCGCTATCAATACTATAAGGACAATATCTTCAAGAATTTTGTTAAAAATTACAAAGACTTTAAGGGAATAGAAACCATCTTCTCCAAAAACGAGGAGATCTCCCGCGAACGCAAACTTTTTGTTGATACTAAACGTAAGGATAGTAACATATAGAATCCCAAATTGAACTGAAGGAACCGAATTTTAACGAATATGTATTTGCTCTTGTGCTGGCAAATCCGAATCAATTACGATTTGGAATTGACATTCCGCTTGCGAATATGAGCAGTGACCAGATGGAAGTTATTTCTCTTGGGACAATCATTTATGCTCCTTTCAGAGTTATTCACGAAAGAATATCTCCAAAGGATTACAAATTGATTTGATTTTGTTATTTATGGCACAGATAATAATACAAGAGTTCATCTGATGTTACAATAACTGAAAAATAGATATATTAATATATCATTCATACGGAGGTATTTTGGCGCGACATTGAGGGCATTAGTGTTTTATTTTCATCCAAACAATTAAACAAATACTATGGTACTTATGATTGCATGGAGTTTTCATAACTTTGAAATCAGGCTCAAATTACAGTTAATTCACTGTTTTCTGAGAATGAACATGAAGGGGAGTTAAGCAAATTGAGCACTATCCCATCTAAGTGTTTTCCTAAATATTAAGTTCTTCCTCACATCGATAATCATAAGAAGGAGTCAATAAACATTTTGGTATAACAGTTTTTGGTCCATACTTCTTTTGAATATGGAGTAGATATAACTAAATTAAAATATGATGTACTTGAAAACAAACTAAAAATGTGCAAAGTAATCCAAGTGGATAGTTTGGTTCCAGTTCGAAAATATTATCAGGATAGCATCGAAGATAAAGCTGTATTAAAAGACATATACCAAAAAAAGAAAACGACTCATAATAAATCTTAAATAATACTTTGATGAGAGATTGGGGCGAATTCCATTTACTCCGTTTAGATATATTTGTGGAAATATCATGCAACTTAGAATCAAAAAAAGAATCCAGTTTAAATTAGTTAGCAGAAGCAGCGGATAGATGAGAAGCCAACTTCCGTAATGAATTATGTTAAATTTGCAGAGTAATTTCTAAGGTCTTCCAAAAGAGGCTTCAATTTTATTATATACCAGTAGCATTAATCGAGGTTAAAGATTAGTGAAGATCAATCCAAAGAGAAATGCGGGCATAATAAGCAGAATTAAGTTATACTAAGTAGAATAGATATTACGGTATCAGAAAAAGCAAAAAAGAAAGTTAGCATGCAAAGGACAGCATCCATCATATTGGCAAGACAAAGAGTAATGAGCGAATAGTTTCCAGGGTTATCTTGTCCATTATATATGTCCTTGAGGATAATGAAAATAGCTGAAAAGGGAGTATAGGAAGTAAAGAAGATTATGATGGCAAAGATGATAATCTTCGTTAACTTAGGTTTTTTACCAGTAATTTACAGAAATAAAATATTATCGAGAATATTAACCTCTAAATTAGTTTTAATGTCTTCAGGAAGTTGATGAGTAAAAATTAACTTGAATTCGTCAATATTCATTGATCCCTAGTCTTCACAAATTAGAATATTGCTTTTCTTAAATGATCCCTAATTCTTATTATCCATTAAATATAAAATAAAAGAGTTTTACTGGCTTTTTATAGATTTAAATGCTTACTTTTCGAATTGAAAGGTAAAAGTGATGATCCCCTCATCAATATATTTTCCATTCTTTAGTTTCAGGGAAATTCTGTATTCACTATCAATTTCAGAAGGATGTGCCAAATTTATAAAGATAAACTAAAACATACCAGATGCCTGGGTCTATAGATTCTTTGTATATTATCCCTCATTCGCGATCTTTTTTCTCCACACTCCTTCGTACTCTTAGTTAAAAGTAAATAGATCCTTCAAGTCTGTGAACAAAATAGATGTCGATCCATTGCTAATTTTTTATTTGATAATGTTGCCTGTATGTTGCTCTTAGTGAGTGATCTTAGAGGCAATGGTCAACATGAAATAAATGCAAATGATTAAAAGTATTCTTTTGCTGCCATGGCGCCAGGTTGCATCACGTTATAGTTCGTTCAAATGATCGATATGCATCAAATTACTATTATTTATTAAAAAATAGAACTTATTAATTAAATATCAGTTTTACTGGAATTCGAATTTATTTTGAGATTGAACTAATCATTTTAGTTATCCTCTCATATATAATTCGCATATACTCGTCTATTGCTATCTTAACATTTATAGTTATTAAATGTGTTGAAATGTTACAAGCAATAGTATACTTAAAAAGAAAATATCAATTATCAAATACCATTTTAAAGATTAGCAAGCAAATGAAATAATTTTATACAAGAAAATTATTAATTTTCTTTATTTAATTTAATGAATTATTTATAACGATACTAATTAACTATTTTTTAATTGTTGAATTTTAACAAATAATAATAAAATGAACTTCGTGTTTAATTTCACTATCTTTATCTGTTTATTTTTATGTTTAGTAATCTAATTTAATTTTATCAACAAAGCACAAATTCATTAAAATTAAATTTGAATTAATGGGAGTGGAATTAATTATTGACTAAACTCGAACATATTGACTAATTAATGAACTACTTTGACTTAAAAAATATGTGCATTAATTTATATAAAGATATCAATCACACCTAAGAATCAAATTGGTCTCTCTGCCATTTACCCTCATGAAGTAACTCGCCTAAAGTATTTCTGTAAGATCCAATGCCATGTCTCTCTCCATTGACAAACTCTCCTTCATAGCTTTCGCCATTTTCATAAATCATAACTCCATAATTCATTTCATTTTTCTTAAATCTACCATCAAAAGACCCTCCTTAATGGAATTTATAGTTGCCTATCATTTTCTGATCATTTTTCCACTCCCCTCTATATTCATCTCCATTTTCATAGCGATATATCCCATGGCCCTCCCTTTTTCCATTTTTAATCCGGCCCTCATAATATTAATTCTCTGAAAATTTGATGCGAGCTTGACCCTCCATCGCATCTTTTTTAAACTCTCCTTCATATTTTGTCTATTCCCAAATATATAACCCTTGCCCTTATTTTTATGATAAATGATAATTTCCTTCGAAATAGTTCCCATTATTGTAAAATACTTTTCCGGGCCCTTCTATGTGAGTTTGTTGCCAATATGCTTCAATTTTTGTTTTGTTGGGAAAGGTGATGACCCCAAAACCACTCTTTTTCCCATTGGCAAAATTGCCTTAATAGAGAGTGCCATTATTATAAAAATAAACTCCTTCTCCGTTTTTCTTTCCCTTACTCCACATTCCCTCATAATTATCACCATTGGGATACGTCATTTTCCCCTTTCCTGATTTTAGATCATCTTTCCATTCACCTTCATAAACATTACCATTAAGATAATAGTATCTACCAAAGCCTTGTTTACCATTTTTAACGATTCCTTCGTAACTCTCCCCATTTTTAAAAATATAAGTTCCCTCTATCAATGAATTTTCCTTCCAGCTCCCAAAGTATATATCTCCATGTGTATAGACATATATTCCGAATCCTGATCTTCTTTGAGTGATTGTGTCGACTTATCCATAGTAGACACTATTATCGTAGTACTATTTTTTAATGTAGTTCGCATTTGATTCTAAAGATATTATCAATCTTTATAACTTTTAAAGAATTTTATAATTGCATTTGATCTGGGTTAAAAGTTTCTATTTAGGAATCACTAAATTTTGAGTTTTTAATTGAGCAAGGCCTTTATCAAAAATTTTACTATCAGCTGAAGTAGCGAGGTTAACTGTTGCTATTGTGGTTTGTGAAGTGACATTTTTTTTTACGAGGCCATAATCCTATTATCGAAGTGAATCATCGTGTTTGATGTATTATTAAATAGGATGAATCTGAGTTAAAGTATGATTTGGAGTTTCATAATAACGTTCATCCAGACCCTATATAGCTGTTGTCGTTTTGATTTGCCCAATGCATAAAGTTTCAGATTATTTTTCAAGTTCCTCCAAGCCTATCCTTTGATTGACAGGGTTGATCATTTTTGAGATAAGTTCGATATAACTATTCAAAATAGTTACATTTAATTTTTTGATAACTAAATTGCTAATGTTATACATTCGATCTTTTGCGTGACAAGAACAGTATTAAACTTAACTGTTGCACTATCTTGAAATATTAGATAGCTTTTATGTGAGAGATTACTTCTAGCTAAAGGTCGATCCTTTATGAAACCTTCTCCAGTGATTTGATTTTAGCTTTCGCACTCGTATATCAAATCTAAAAGAATTAATCCCAATTAAAAAATGGCTTATTCACAATTTTGGCTCTCATATTATTAATTCCTCAAAATAGCGGCCTCGACTCTCTCAGCAGAAGAATATACTTTTATCCTGCATAAATAAATAGGTACCCTTCCTGAATTTTTTAATAATTCTTTTCTCTCTCATCATACAATATTTTAAGTTTGTACTGATTATCCTCTATGTAAAATAAAATGTTGGTCGGTATAAGTTCCTAAAGCTCTATTCCCATTCCTTTCGCATTATCAATGACCTTCAACATTTACTTCAGGATTATTTGGTAAAACCTTTAGTGATTATCGGTAAATTAAGGATTCTAAATGAGGATAATTTAACGCTATCCAGTTATTATAAAGTGAAATCGTTGAATTAAAACGCAGCTGCAATATCACCAGTTTATTAGCTTTTACAGAAGGCGACTAGTTTGCATATACCCTCGACTTCTCCTAACTTTCTATAACTTTACAAGTCTAAATAGGTGTGATGGTACTCTCCAAAACTGCTTCTTCCTGATCGACCTCCGCTGCAGCATAATCTTTAACTGCTACTTTTTTTCCATTGAGCTTATGATCTTCGCAAATGGTATAGAGACGTAAATAGGGGTCTTCAACTCTAGAAATTACTTTAAAACGATTCCAGAATTCATTATATGAGAAGCTATATTCTTTTAAATCGGGAAGTATTTGATATCGATGTGTTGCAAGATCCATTGAGTCTTCGATTAAATATTATAATTCAATCTCATAATTCAAAATATATAAACCAATTGAATCATAAAGCAAATAGATTTCCTGAATAAATTATTAGTGGTTACGTATCTTTCAAAAAAAAAAATCATAAGAGTTGTCGAAGAATTTTGCAAGGGATTTTTAAAAAATGGTTTAATAATTTTGTAAGTCCATATTATCTAAAAACGACCATATTTACTTGTACTGATTTTATTTTTCACTTTTTTTTATCCCTATAAGGTAATTAGTACAATTATCAATTGAAAAATTAGGTTAAACGATTAATAGTCAAACATATTCAAAACGCCTTTCTATAAATATGATGTCTAGTAGTAAAACACTTAATATTCATTTTAATTATTTTTTATTTATATAAAATTGACTGAGAAATGATACACATCCATAAGATATCCATAAAACGCAGAGAATCATTAATAAAGCAATATTTTGAGTGATAATTGATTAGGAATAGTAGCTCAGTAGTAGAGCGTGGGATTGCAGGTCCTAAGGTCACCGGTTCGATTCCGGTCTGTTCCTTTTTTTACTCGGTCTCTAAAGCATTGATCCTATAAAAATATCATCTTTGAATTGTTTAATAGAAACGAATTAAACCAATGGACAAGTTTTTTTGTGATTTTAAAATTCCTTCCTTTAATACTAAATACTAAATTCTAATATATGCTTAAGCATCAAGTTGGCATGAACAAAAAGTAAACTGCTTAAATATGAAATTATGCCTCTGAGAAATGCCTTTCTTTCTTGGGTAATCCAGTTGAAACAATCATTCATTCATTATAAAAATCAGTAAATAAGTCATTTCATTTAAATGGCAGAAGTTTTACATATTCAATCCTTTCCTCCGCCGTTTCGCTTATTTCAGGCTCATTAAATTTTTTTACTTGGCTTAAGTAAAGCTTTTTACGATTTCTGAAAACTAGATCAACCGTCCCTTCGAAATATCTCTTCTTTTCCAACGATTTTTTCGTATTATCTTTGAGACTGACACTTCTTGCCTTTGTAACAAGTTCATCCAAAACAGGACTCTCTTTATTACACATTAATATGGCATACTGCAACTATTCCTCCAAACTTTAATAATTATCTCGTTGCGAAGTTGATCGATTACCTTTCTGTTTTGCATCTTTTTTTGTGTTAGCTTTTTGAATAAAATCATTAAAATAGTCCAGGCGAGGACAGTTAAATTTACTTATCTTTTTAAATTGCTATTTCAGAAGCTGAAGTTTCAACTCTGGTAGATCTTCATGCAGATACTTGGGTATGCTTTTCCTGGTGGGTCGAAAGACAGTGTTCCAATTCTCCCCATCATAGTAGCGTGGGAGTGGTAGTTTATTCATTATCAACGTGTTCTCCATCAATAAAATAATTCTTGAAATCTGTAATTATAGGTTTTAAAATTAATTTCTGATCAAATCAATGAGTAACATCAGCCCTCCTCGTTAAAAAGCAAAAGAAGGATCTCAGATTAAGGCTCTTTTTTTGAAGAATGGGCAATTGCAGGCTAAACAGCCTTGCACAAACATCTGTCAGATCATAACTCCTGTCATATGCCTAATTTTTACGTATATGATCAAAGAGCTGGCAACTTAAAATTTGCCTCCGAGTTCTGTTTTTGCTGATAACTCCTATCCCTATATATTCGAGAACTATGTCTTACTAGATCAGTATAGCAAAGATATCAAACACCCATCTAATCCTGCAAGAAAAAATACCCTTTAATGGTATATGGTTGATTGTAAACAACCAGGATGCGATTCTGCAATTCTAGGATAGTATGATGGTAATAATCCAAACATAGGAAATACAACTATCTTGGGATTAATCCCTAATTTATAATATAATCGTGCAAATTATACGCCAAATTACTACAATAATCCAAGTTAAAGCAGCTGGAAGTATCTTCCATTCTTTTAGCAAACCAAGGATATTAATGCTGATTTATTTGTAAGACTTAATACAATCTAAAAAAATAGCTTTTAGGCTATTAAAGATGGAAGATAAGGACTCGATTACCTTCCTGATGGAGCTATCACATTTCAAACACTATCAAAGACAAATCTAAAAGCAAAATTGCAAATTAACGATGTTCGAGAGACGGGTCTTCACAGAAATAATGGTGTGTCTTCCCTTGTGTAGACTAGATCTTTGCTTGCTGGAGGAATGGCGTCTATTAAGGATATTATTTCTGCATATGGATTCCTCAATCTGCAACATCTAATCTCGGCTTCATATATTAAGTATACGACTGACAAAACTGTGCAAGGAGGATACGTATTTATGAGAGATACTGAGGGCAGTAAATCTTTTGTTGACAGCATCATTAACACTGTTTCGGCTTTAATTTTTCCTCTTTCTTTGAGTTTGCTCTTTCCTGTGATGCTGTATGGATTGGTGCTCTAAAAATAGTAAAAGCTCGTTCAAATGATGAAAATGAATGGTATGCGAATTAGTAATTATTGGCTTGTATATTTTATCTTCAATTTTATTCTTTGCTTGGTGACCAACGTCATATTCTTTTTATTGGGGGCTTTTGTTTTAAAGACTACTTTCTTTAGGAAAACCTCACCTGCTCTTTTGAGTATCATTGCAATCGGATGGTCTCTAGCTCAAATTGGATTGGCAGCTTTTTGCCAAACTTTCCTCAGTAAGGCTAGGAGTGCTAACATCATCGGATATATAGTAGCAATATGGACAATGATGATCGCTTCTACCCTTAATATCGGAGCCTATCAAGTTCCCACACAATTTCCTGGATGGCTTCAGGCTCTTGCTCCTTTTGCTTTTAACCGGTTATTCTATCTCATGTTGATCAATTGCTCAGACGCAGATTGCTACAATACTTTATAGTAAATTAGCCCTTAAATGAAAAATTGTATTGTTGCTCTATACATGGGATTTGTTGTCTTTTTCCTCTTGGGAGCCTATTTGATGTAAGTCTTGCCTCAATAATATGGAGTTCGTCGTCACCCTCTCTTTCCTTTCATTGCGCTTAAAAATTTGATCGCTGGTAAGAATAAAACAACATATACTCATCCTGAAAAAGATCGTTAACTAAAAAGATACATGGAATAAAATGAGGAAGATTTATTAGCGAAGGCAGAGCGGGAAAAAATATCTCATATTATGGAGGTTGATCCTTCCACTCCTCTTATTATCAATAATCTCAGAAAATTATATCAAAAATAAGGATTTAAGGGTCCTTATCCAGCAGTGAAAAGCTTCAATCTTAGGGTAGAGGAAAAGGAAACTTTTGGCTTATTAGGACCAAATGGAGCTGGCAAGACCACCCTGATTTCCATGCTGACTGGTATGGTCACTCCTAATTATGGTAACGCTTGGATTGGAGGGTTTGATATTCAAACCAATGTAAGCAACGCTCAACTTCAAATGGGAGTTTGTCCTCAATTTGATTTGTTATGGCCTCAACTTACAGTGGAGGAGCATCTCAGATTTTACGCTAGATTAAAGGGTATTCCTAGCAGTTAACTCGAGATTCGAATTAAATAAGCTATATCATAAGTCCATTTAACTGAATTTAAACATTTTGTCTCATCTTCACTTTCAGGGGGAATGAAGAGGAGACTATCAATAGCAATTAGTTTAGTTGGAGATCCTAAAATTGTATTTTTGGATGAACCTTCCTCAGGCCTCGATCCTGACAACCGTCGACAGATTTGGTAGGTTTTGGCTAAATGCCAATAAAAGCGTGCTGTTTTTCTTACAACCCACATGATGGAGTAGGCAGATGCTTTGTGTCATCGAATAGGCATTATAACCCATGGAGCTTTGCGAACAGTTGGTAATCAGCTCCGGCTAAAAAAAGATTATGGTTAGGGATATCGTCTCTCTCTTTCTCTCTCCTCAATCGAGAAACATCTTATTTCGCCTGAGGCTATTAATCTTTCTTAGCAAAATCCTAACTTAGAGTAAGATCAATAGAATGAGATGAATCTTAGAAGATCAATAAGCTAATTCGTCCAACATGAACACTTAGGAGAGCATAAGAGAGTTGAATTTGGTATAAAGAAAATTACTGACTACATCAGCAATCTGTTTAGCGGATCGGTTCTCAGTAGAGTATTGGGAAATTCTCTTATTTTTAAAATTCCATCTACCCACAAGATATCTGAGATTTTCATAATGATGAAGTCAGCCTAACGATAGCTCTAAATTACAAATGTTGCCATTACTGATAGTTCTCTCGAAGATGTCTTTATTACCGTCGTAAAAAAATATGACAAGATATTAGATGATGAAGAAACTGGTGAACTTTTATTAGTTGAGATTCCACCTACTGAAAATGAGATTGACAGTGAGGAACTAAAACGAGAGGGTTCCTTTCCTTCCGACTAATTATCTCCTCCTCCTCCCACGCCTCCGAAAATAAAATAACCAGAATAGTAAAAATTTGGAAGTGTAATGTCAAAAAATAGATAAAGTGTTCTATCAGAGGATGAAGTCCGTAAATCTAAAAATAGTGATGAATGATTGATGAATATCTATCAATTCAATAAATTTGACTACAATGATCAAAGAGCTGAGTTTAATTTAAAATTGAGGATTTGCATGGATCTGTTTTATAAATTTATATATATACATATGTTTATCATAGATTTCCTTCTGATTGATCTTGATTTTTGGAGGAATAGCAAATTAGATGCCCATATTATAAGCAACGCATGCAGCGAATGTTTTAGCTGGTATATAGATAATCTGAGTTGAACATTTGCTTGATTGGCTCAATTCCTTTGGTGAGAAAACAGCATACTCTGCTGTGTTTACGCTTGCAATCTTGACAAAAAGGACCAACTCCAGCCGGACACTAACTGATTACATGCCCAAACTAGTAACATTGATAGCAGACTGTTCTTTGCGGGCATCTTTAGCTATAATGATCAGTTCCCAAGCAATATTGGCAGTTAGGTTGATCGATGCAAGCAAAGTTGTGATGTCCCATCTTTTTGCATCTAAAACATCTAATATTATCTTTAAAATATCTGAATTGTTGGTCATCTTTCTATGCTGATGACTATTAACTAATTCCTTCTTCGATTTAGTTTGTTTGGGCAAGCGCAACAGAAAGTTTATGAGCATCTTATACTTTTTGAATCAAGTTGCTGGTTTGGGTTTTTCTTATTGTTTCGGAACCAAGTACTTGATAAGTATGAACATGATAGTGCGTTGATTTTCCCTGAAGGGCGTCATCACTCCGAACTACTGACAATCCGTTTTGAACGTGAGATAGTTCCTCCAGTAATTATTCTATGAGCATAAGTTTGTCCTCTTCGGTAAGCCGATACTCCTATTCATTCATGACTATATGAGCTTATAAGCAAAATATATATTTACGAACATATTTAGAGGCAAAGAATCAGATTAACAAATCAATGCATTATTTTATATTGAACAAAATTTTGAAGGCTAATTGCCCTAAAACAATAAATAAATGTGCGAAAATTGAATAATTGCGCAATTTGAAATAAAGTTATAGCTTCAAAATGCTAGAGCACTTACAAGTTTTGCCAATCTCTTTTGTATATAAACTAATAAATGAATATTTTAGCTACCCTTAATAGAATGTTTTAACATTTTACGTTGTTATTTTTTCTATTTTGTTGTAATCAAATATCTTTCAATTTCATTGGTAAACTTTATGAATGGTGTCGTATTCAAAGATGCGCTGATTTATTGTTATTATTAATCCTAAAATATTTGAGATAATATTCTCATAAACAGGGATAGTAGTAGAGAATTAATATCTATTATTTCATTGCCAATTGAAAGATTTAATTATAATTAACTTGAGATGGGCTGTGCAGATTCTACTATTCACGATAACTCTATTTACTCTCTCCTCAACGAAAACACCAAGGAACATTTCAGAACCATCATATCCGAAGACGACATTATTAGTCTCATTGAACTATAGAACACTACAAGTAGCCATCTTATAATTTTAGACTACCCCAATTGCTTATAATTGTCAGATAGTGGACTGTTCTGGACTACTATTCATTTTTGCTGCAGATTCGATTCACCTTGTTGCCTCGACTATTTCCTTAAAAAATGTTATGTCCAGAATATGAAACAGTATTTAATTTTTATAAATCAACCAACTGTTGAGGGTTTTACCTGCTTACATTTATGTGGAATATGGGGTGCGATGAACTGCTTCATTCTTCTGATCAAATATGGAGGATTAAATTTATCTTTAAAAGACAAACTCGAGAGATCTATTTTAAATATTATGGATGACTATGATAGGTAGTAAATGAAAGAAATTTTAGTAGCTCTGCAAGCACACTATGGTACTGTGACTCGTTGGAATTTTTAAAAATTGGAGGAATTAACTGATATCAATTTAATGAGGGATCCTACTTATTTTGAACAGATCGCCAAAAAACTTCTGGATATCACCAAGAAAACCTAGCAAAACAATGAAAATGGAGCATTGTCAGGCGAGGAACAAAAATTAAGGGAATAGAAAGGAAAATTGTAGATCGAGAAAGAGTAGATATGGCTTAAAATATCAAAACACTCGAAAGAAGAAGCTGAGATAAAGGATAAATAAATCAAAATAAATGTAAAAACTGATATTGAGCCTGAAAAGCCTCATATTGGCACAAAATAGCAAGAGGAGTTGACTGGCAAAATGAAGATGAAGGAATGGTAAGTGCAAAAAGTTAAAGATCAGTTAGCCTATCTCTCCATCAGATAAGCTAATAAAAAGCTTATAGAATAGGTTTAAAGAGCATAAAAATATCCAAGGAATATTGAAAATAATCTATCCAAATTAAATGAGTTCAAGTAATCTGTCCTCAAAAATAAATAAAACAGACAGTCCAACGACAACTCTATTGTAAATGTCAGAGTCCAATCCAGTCGTTTTAGTTTTGTCAAATCAACGAGATAGTCAAAAGTTAAATCATCTAAATTTTAAAAATAGTTTCTGACTAAAACTCTTGCTTCCAAAGAAATGATTAATTTTTATCTCCTACCTGAAAAAATACAAAAGAGATATCAATAAGCTAAGAAAATAGGCTTTTTTATTGATTAGGAATTTCCTCATAGTGAAAATTCTCTAGGGGGACCTTAACATCAATCAAAGATTTATCTCTTTCTGTCGTCATTGGTTTGGCTTCGCCCAACAGTTTTTCTATGTGATTAATTCAAATTGTTTGAGGGTATTGATCCAGATGATATTAAACAGGGCCAGCTAGGAGTCTGTTACTGTTTAGCAGCAATTTCAGCCTTGGCTCGGAATCCTTAGAATATAAAAGTTATCTTTCAATTTTATGACTTGGAAATTGGATTCTACGTTCTTAGATTTTATACAAATGGGAAAATAAATTATGTCGTTTTGGATGATTACTTTCCTTGCAATTCATCCTCTAAGCAACCTCTTTTTAGCAAACCAATAGGAAATTAAATATGGGTTTTACTCATCGAAAAAGCCTGGTCAAAGATTGTCGGAGCCTATTTCTCGGCGTAACTAATGACTCCTGATAATTTTTTATAAGACTTGATCGGTTGTCCTACTTATGGTGGATGGTTTAAAAATAAGGCATAAAAGATGAAAGATATAATCAATTATTATTCTTTGAACTTAAACTACCCCATTGTTTTAACAACAGGATCTAAAAATATAACTGGCATCGTGAATAATCACTCATACTCTCTGCTTAAAATAATTTAATATAAAGGTTCTAATATATATAAAATACGTAATCCTTGGGGTAGATTTTAGTGGAATGGATATTATTCAAAAAAATCAACATTATGGACACCTGAATTGCAATAAAAATGTGAATGCATTGACCCTGAGAAGGATGACGGCATATTTTTCCTATCTGAGAGCTAACTTCTTGAAGCTTTTGAATACTACTCAATCGGTATGGATGAGATTGATTGCAAAGTGTCTTATACTTAAATCACTTCGACTCCTAATTAAAATTTATATTTTACATTTACGATAAAAAACGACTGCTGCTTCGCCCTCCGAATTACTCAGCCTTTCAAAAGATTTATCAAAGATAAAAATTATAAATATTCTCCAGTTATATTTGAGCTGGGTAAAATCTAAAATAATAGTGTAAAATTTATATCTGAAGGTTCAGATAAATGCTATTTCGGCGACAAGTCTGTATATATTAACAGTGAAATATTAACCAAATATGAAAAGGGATAATATTTCATTAGGGCAAAAATTCAATGGAATGATTATCAAAGGTACAATTCCGCAGTGTTATCCCTATATTGCCAGGAGGAAATATAAATTAAGAGAATTGAAGAGGAAAGAGGTATTTATTACTTTTTATTTAGGTCAGGAACTTTGGAAACTTTTGCTGTTCAGCTTCGTAGCAGATAAACCACTTAATAATCTTGATTAAAATATATCTTTTTGTATGCAATGGATGAAGGGGCAGATGATTTGCTATTCAACAATTCGTGACACTGCCAAAGCAAACAGTTTCCGAGTAAAATGGCTTTTCAATAGCGGTCAACTAAAGAATTGTGCTGTTCAACTGGGAAAAACATCATAAAATACAATATAACATGTGATTAATCACGAGGACCGATATAACATTGGAACTTTAGACAGAATTCTTATTTCCAAGGCGTGCCACTCTGGGAATGTCTCCATTAAATCTGTCAAATAACCACAATGAAATATTTTTGTAATATATAAATCTCCCTATTCATCTATTATCACCGAATCAATAAGGTTAATTTTTATAGCATTGTGAGTGATAAAATATAATGAAGAATAGTCTTTTGTTTTATTTCTCAGTAGCCAATAAATTTAATAAATATTCCTAATTAAACGGGTTATGATCGGTATTTTGCCATTTGCTAAATTGATTGACCAACTAATAATAAAATTATGAATTTTCTCCCTATAATAAATCGTCCCAAAAAATTTCTTAGTTTTGCCAATCCACTCAACGGTTTTGTCTACCACAATAGTCAAGATCATATTGCTTCTCCTCAAAAGTCTCCTCTCTCTACCATATCTTACGTATCATCTTCTCATAACAGCGAGCCTCTCAAATTGAGTATTCGCAAGGCAAACAGCAATATTCGCTTTAATCTTGACCGCTCAAATGAATCCAAAACAATAGTAAAAAAGTCTTTGTATAAATCGTCTAACCTAATGAAACAAGTTAATATAAATGAGTAATAACTTATCAAATTAGAAGAACCTCATAGATCGATTACTTCACAGCGGACTTCTCTTGGCTATAGTTATCCTTAGGTATAAATTATCCCACTTCATCTGATCCATAAATACGAAGATATTGCTGTTAATCGCCTTCACATTTCATTATAGAAATATTACAGGTTGTACTTCCATCAAAATATTCGCTACAACTGCAAACTTCTGAATGATAAAATAGAAAGGTATCTTCCTTTATTGAAGAAATACAAAATGATCAACGAATAAGTAGAACGTAAAAAATGGCCCAAGTAATTTTGGGATATCAAGAACACTGAGGAGCTGTTGATGTGGTTTTAAAAATTTTAAAAGAATAGTAATTAATACTGGATCAAGCATATATTAGTTTTGATTCAACTTTACTGTATCCCTCACAAAGTTTTAAGAAAAAAAGCGATTGAAGATGTCATTTTAACTGTCTCAAAACTAGCGTCTTATTTGGATTAAAAATCAACAGCTCAACAGGAATATGTTCTTATCTTAGAAAGTGGAGTGGTAATTGAGGATATCATTGATATTCCATTTTCTACTAAAAAAATATATCTCTCAATTAAAACACAGCCTGAACAGCAGTTATAATCATTTAATAATTTTGTGAAAATAGTGCAAGAGTATCATGATTAATGTAAAAAAAGAGGCTTCATCGGTCGACTTCGAAATCATTTTAGAAAGGAGATTGTGCCCAACAAATATGATTAAGAAACAATTAACTATGAGGTTGATTTTGTTGAGAAGGACAAATAAAGAAAATCATCCATGATGAAAGCAATTGCTCTTTTAGAAAGGAAGAACAGCTAGAACAAAAAGAAGTTTGCAAATAATTATAGTCTCCTAAGATCTCCCAGGCTTAAATCAAAAGACATATTGAACAGCGGATAAAATTTTGAGCTGCCTGTCACAAGCACTGTGCAACCCTCCATGTTGAGTTTTCATATCGATTTAGGCAGCAAATAGTTATAAGCAAAAATTATTGATGATTTTAATCACTATCACTAGCTCAGTGTAAAATAGAATAGTACAATAGGACCACAATAAATTTATGTCTTTATCATCGAAAAATATAATCCCATTATCAATGAACTCGTCAAAAGCACTTTTCATTCGTTGAGAGTTAAGAACATATTCGAACAATTGACCAATTAAAAACTAGCAGATGATTGTGCAGCTAGCAAACAGACTATGACATGGAGAGAGTTTATTGAATTTAGTATATTAAGCAGCAATAATCTTCAAAAACTTATCCAGATACCGGACTGTCTCCAACTGGTGAGAACTTTTGCTGAAGGCTACCTCAATATGAAAAATGAAGATTATTTCAGAGAACAATTAACTTCAAAACTATATAACATGATTTAAGGAGATGCATAATAATTGGGATTGATATAGGAAGTTATCTGGACATGGCTCTCCTAAAATGGTTTTCTAAGGCACGGAGCAGTCCAACGCTAACTGTTATGGATATGGTAATCACGCAGTCGTCTCTTTTACCTGCTGATAGTGGCAATGATTCTTGGAACATACAAGACCACTCCAATGGACCTGGCCTACGAGATGCTATCTTGATATTAATATTGATTGATTAGGAACTGATACACAAATCACAGAGAATTGACCTTTTCCACAAGCCATGAAATTTATTTTTTGTATTGCTACCACTAGTTAAAACCCTAGTTAGCGTTTGTCTAGTCAGTGTCCAGATTCACAATGCCGTCGATCACTTCAACATGAATTTTTCTGGTTTGACTCAGCAATGGCTCCATAATAGTTCTATCCCAAGCAGCTTTGCCAGTAGAAATATTATTAAAAGATTCAATTTGGGACTGAACTTCTGTTTCACTGATTTTTAGCATTTTGGCTATTTTCGCCTGTGAAATTTGAGTATAGTGTTGTAAGATAGTGTTAAGTGTGATGGTTTGCAGTTTTTTGAAGCGATTCAAGGCAATATCAAAGATCTTTTGCCCCTTCATTATGATAAACTTACGTCAACGGAGATGGAAGGCAAAGCACAGTGCTGAAATAATTTCGAAAATGTGCCAACATCGTTTTGTTTTAACTTCGCGTACTTATCAGAGAGTTTCTCACGTTGCTGTTTATCTTTGAGTTTGATGGTAGTGGCCTTGAATACCTACATGATTAAATTTTTTGGTTTTTCCTCCAAGAAAATGTAGTTGAGACATAATAGAACTGCTAGTTTCTAGAATTGACGATTCACAATTCTTTCTCCTGTCACTCCGGTGAAATACTTCTTGTTTTTTTGGAAGAAGAGAAGCAGCATTTCTGTCAATCTGGCTGATTATTTATATTGTTCTAGCATAAAATAGGCGAAGCTGGCAGTAAGGAATAAACTGAGCAGTGAGCCAATCGACCGAGAGTAAACAGACAAATTTGAAAGTGAAATGCGGGATATTATCGCAAGTGCCTCCTTATAGTTGCCTTCATAGACTTCAAGAGTAGCGCTGACCACGAGTGCGAAGTAGGCAAAATTCTCTTTGCTCGAGGGGGAGCGTACTTACTCAGTGGGGATATCTAATGTTAAGATTTTTAACATTTTCTTGCTTTTTTGAATGTTGAATACTTCATTCTCAACATTTGACTGATCGGGAAGCGATTGACTAATTTGATGATATTTGCCCAACTCATAAAGGAAATTTTATAGGATTTACCAAGCGATGATGGGAGGGAAGTTAACTTTGCGACTTTCACTCTCAAAGATCGATTAATAGGTTTCCCATGCATCTCTGGCAATATCTAAAAATTGATCAGCGTCTTCATTTTTGAGTCTATCGAATTGATTTCTCAGTCTAAGTTAGTTATAGAGTGTTTGCACTCTGGCATTGAAATCTTTGTCCTCATGTTGTGCTGCATCACAAACTATATACCTTCAATTTCATGACAAGCCGGCCAGTCATGCTCTGCAAATTTGTCCGCATTGACTGGTTCAAAGTAGTTAAGATACAAGGAAAGCAGTTCGTTCTGATCGCCATTTCCTCGAATAGCATTGTCAATCCGTGAGATAAGATCGAAGCCGACATCGTCATGCAATTTAGGCACTTCGTAAGTGGTAAACTTTTCATAGAGATGTAGTGGTGTGTCTTCGATGGCAAGTGGAATATCGATGTATCGCTTTTGATTGTTGTTACGCATTGATAATAAGATATATGGAATTGGAACATGCATCACTTCTTATAAAACTTGCTCACGATTGAGTAGAAGTCATCAAATGTGAGTCCATTGTTCGACTCAGTCTTCATATTTACGTGGATATCATGTATAATCTCCATGACATCGTCGTCGTTTATATTGTCTCCCACCAGCCGAGATAACGCCTTTAGGTCTTAGAATTCAAGTAGCTCATCTTCATTTTTGTCCAGATGTTGGAAGATCGTGCGCAAGCCCTATTTGGTCTTTATCTAGCCTACTTTTGGGCAAACTAACTAAAGAAATTATTCAAAATTGATTGGTTTATTCTTCGACTTCAAACCTTCGATAAGAGTAAAGACAAAAGTATCTTTTCTGCTCTATCCTAGTTCTTGTAAAATTTTATTAATCTCTTCTGGATCAATCAACCCCGAATGATCTTCGTCAAATAGATCAAAGGTGTTCTTGAGACCCTCATATTCCTCAGGCTGAAGTTTATCTTTCCAGGAGAGAGTGACTTGCTTGACAGCGGACGTAGGTCTTGAAGTTGTGACAGGTTTAGTAGTTCTACTCATATCTAAAGGTTGAAATAAAATATATTGAAATCAATTATGTCAGTAAAAGTTCCTAATTGAAAGTATTCATAACATAGCAAGGTCTTCGATGTCCTTTTAGATGGTTCTTATCAAAATAAAATTTTAGCTTTATTATTTTTAAACTATTTAATATGGACTGATTTTATGATTTACATCATCAAACTTTGAGAAGGTGTTATATGGCCTTGCGCTCCTCGACTAGTTCGTTAGCAGTTGTTGTCATTCTTGCTCGTTGCTTCTCGCTAATACTGAGACCGCTGACAATGGTCCACTCCTTGTTCTCAACAGTTACAGGGAAACTGTAGAAAATTCCCTCGGGAACGTTGTAAGGATTACCAGTAGAAAAAATACCAAAGGAAACCCAGTCATGAGAGTGTCCTAAGAACCAACTTTTCATATGCTCCATAGCAGCATTACCAGCACTAGCAGCACTGGAAAGTCCTCTGGCATCAATAATTTCAGCTCCTCTTTTTTGAACTCGGGGAATGAAAGTTTTGGTGTACCATTATTATCCTACCAAATCAAGAGCATTCTTTCCCTTAACTGTTGCCCAAGTTAGATCGGGAGACATAGTGGGAGAATGATTTCCCCAGATAGCTACCTTGGCAATGTCTGCTACTGCGGACCCTGTTTTCTCTGCAAGTTGCCAAACGGCTCTGTCGTGATCGAGTCTGGTCATCGCAGCAAAATTTTTCTTTGGTAAATCTTTAGCATGAGTAGCGGTGATGAGAGCATTGGTATTGGCTGGGTTTCCGACAACCAAAACTTTAACATCTCTGTGAGCATAATCATTAATGGCTTTTCCTTGAGGTATAAAAATTTTAGCGTTTTCCATCAAGAGGTCTCCTCTTTCTTGTCCCTTTCCTCTTGGTTTGGCACCAACAAGTAGGGCTGATTCTACATCAGTAAATCCTGAGTTAATTCAATGCTACCTTTCTTAAGATCGTCAGTAGTGACAATTCCTTGAAGGAGGGGAAAAGCGCAATCTCCGAGTTCCATAGCCACTCCAGTAAGAGCCTTTTGAGCTTGAGGGATATCAATAAGATGAAGAATGACAGGTTGATCGTAACCAAGCATATCTCCATGTGCGATTCTGAAAAGAAGAGAGTAGCAGATTTGTCCTGCAGCTCCGGTGACTGCGACTCTAATGGGCTTCTTGGTTTGCGCCTGGGTTATTTACTGCTTACGAAAGTAGCAAAGGTTGATCTGGCTAAGAACTTCATTTCAACTCTGATTATTTATAAGCAGGATATCTTAATGGACATGTAAAGTCATAATTATGCTATTAACGATTTTTATTCGCTATTAACTCAATTTATTTATTGAAAAATAGAAATTCTGCAAAAGCATAGATATAATTGAGGATCTTAGATGAGTAGTAAATTTTAATAATTAAAGGGCTCCTTATAATTTATTTTCAATACTTTGACTTGTATCTGATAAAATGAATATATTTTGCGGATTGAATTAAAGATAATAGTGAGCATCAGATCAAGATGAAATTTATTTACAGTATGTTATTCATTTAATTTGCCAATAGGATTAATGGATTATGTTTTGTAAGCATTATATTTTTATTTCAATGCGCTCGCTCTACACTAATGACATTCCAGGAGCTCTTCCCACGATTCGCTACTATGAAAAGTCCTTAATTCGCGCGAGACACGAGGAGGAGATCGCTAGATTCGGCAACAAACAAAATAGAATTATTGATTGGTACTAGCCTCGTGAAAAACATGTTGAGCCTATTGATAAAGATCTTTTTCCTATTAATACGTCTCATTTTCATCCCATAAAGCTTGAGCAAACTGTCACCTCACTCAACTCGTCAAAAGTCTTGCCAGTGACTGGAAAAGTTACCTAGGGATAAGGTTTCATGAGCAAAAGTACAGTACTCTCTCGATCAGGAATGAACAGTCTTGAAAAGAAAGATTTGGACATCAGCCCATATTTTCCTCATAAATATCGTGATTATGACAGGTAGTATCCAAATAAATGGACAGGCAAGCGAGAATGGAAGGGCGATTTATCATAAAAAATAGCTTTACCAGATGTATCAAGTCAATATTTTCCTAAATGGTGCTGAAACTCATAGTTTGAGCTATGATGTAATAATTTTAAGTTTCAAATTGCTGAAATAAATTATATAAATAATTGAGATTACATTAAACAATTCAGTTGTTGCTCAAAAGAGAAGGATAAATATTATCTGAAATAAAATTAAGGTTATTTTGGTCTCCTTTATCATTTGTATGCCAAAATACTCTAAATATTATTTAATAATCTTTAATTACAAGCTAAGCCTATTTGTTAAAAATTTCATTAGGAAAGCGCTACTTAGCCGATTTTAAGCAAATAAATGTAACTTTTAATAGTTCGAAATGCCCATTATTGATGAAATTAAAAATTTACCATCTCCTCAAAAAGATAAGAAACCTTTTCATTCTAGAGAAAAAAATAAATTCATCTTTTCTTTAGCATTTCTCTTGTATATCTCAACTACAGAAGGATGTAGTAAACCCGTATTAGCTTACTTTTTGTGATTTTTATGTTTAACGGAATCAATAAGCAAAAAAATCTATATTTCTTATGATTAACTGTTGCTGATTGATGTGAATTAAAAAACTGGATGCAATGATATATAAAGGCAACAAAGCAATAAAATTTATTAAACAAACTTATTGCCACTTCGGAAAAGGAAAAATTATGAACATGGAAAGAGTTTTTTTTGTCAATCACATTTGTATTAAAAAAATTTGTGAAATAATTTTTATTGTAAAAAAGGGAAAACAAATGATGGAAATACCCCTTGAATTTATTTTCAAAAGTCAAGTTGAAAGTTATAAATAATGCAAGTTAATTCACTTCATAAGTGCAAATCTGGACCTTATTGGAATTATAAAAATATTGAGGAACTGCCATGATTAATTTCTCAGAATTTGAGCAATATCACTCTGATTTTCCTAATGAGTAAATACATCAAGCTCCCTCTCATTTAGGCTAAAGTTTTTCCTTCCTTGACCAGTGTCAGGTCACTCTCCAAACTAACGCTTCTATTCACTAGCCAAATATCTCAGAAATTGAAGACCACTATTCCTCCATCGAGCACAGTGCTAACATCCTTGACTACATTGAACACAAATAAAACGACATCTTCTCTGGATGCCATTCTGCTGACCCTCCTTCTCATGAAGAAGTGTCAAAATAATTCAAGTTAAAAAAAAAGGAGGAGAGAAGGCTCAAGAATGAAACCAAGAACATCCCTAAGAACTTCGGAAAGGGAATCATTTCTTTTATCCAAAAGCATGATAAAAAGGTCAAGGCTCTTCTTTGTCAAAATAAATTATCTTTCTCTGACTTCATGGCTCAAATGCGATTATAAAAGCGGCAAATTAACACCATCTCTGATTTACGTCGACTCTGGACAGATCCTGCCATAGGAAAATGCATGCGAACAATTAGTAATTTATTTTTTAGGCGATATGCGATGCATTATATATTTAATTCTCGCATTAGCAATTACTCAAGTCATATAAAATACAGACAAAGTCTATGGTAAGCGCTTAAAAATCCTGAAGCCTTCAACCACATAAAGGAGTATTGACTGTTCGCATGATATTAATCTCTCTTAATCTTAATCTTAATTATTAATTCTAAAAGCTAAGATTTCATACCATTTTGGGAAGGATAAGATGAAAATGTATAAAATTTTATATATAAAGACAGTTTGTAATTTGCAGAAGAACCAGATACATCTGCTTTTGTTTTGTTTTATCAATGTTGAAACATCAAAATTTAAATAATATCAATAATAATCGCCAAAAAGTATCAATTCTAAGAAGTATTCAAGATGTATTGGTCTTTTTAACAAGTATTTAGGATAGATGTTGCTTTTGAAGACAAGTATCAAGCAAAATCAAAAAAGATAAACAATATGAAATAAGGAAGATTAAAGGAAAGTGGTCCCATCAAATCCAATGATATCCTTATTCTTCAATAAGTTTTAAACATCACCAATTTAAACATTTTTTAACTTTGGGTTGAATTAAAATGTTTACTTTTCTAAAATTATTGGCGAACACTGCCTTTGGAAAACAATAAAATGGTCATTGTACTCGATGTAAATTCTATGAGAAAGTTAAGAGAACTGATATTGTTGACTAATTCAAAACATATAAAAATATGCAATTATTCAAATTATAGCAACTATACTTATATGAAGATATAATATTCGATAAATACTGATTGAACTATCTTACAGTAATAATTCATCAAATTTTAGATTTAATTTTGTTCTTATTGTCCAATATATGCATTTGTTTGACAATTTGCAGAGATTAACATTGAAAAAGAAAAATTCAATTTATCATATTTTACTAGGGAGATGAAACTCATAAAGACCGTTTTTCCAAACACCTTTCATTTCATGGTTTGTATACTGAACTCGTCCAGAACCATCTTTAAGATCATTTCTATACTCTCCCTCAAAAAATAATATTCCTTATTAATCGGGTTGCTTAGGCAGATATTTTCCCTTCCCACAGCGAACATTATTGGCAAACTCCCCTTCGTATCTGTCCCCGTTGATAAATTAAAAAACTCCAAAGCCCCACATCATGTTTGATTGAAATTATCCAGTATAGACTTCGGAATTGGCAAAAGTATAAACTCCTTTTCCATTTTTACATCCGTTTATAAAGCTGCCCTTATAGTGATCTCCATCGGAATAAAATTCCTCTCCTTCTCCGTTAGGAATGCCGTTTTTTGTTTGTCCAGCATAACGACTACCACCATCGAGAAGCAACTCCTAAATTATAATCTTCTCCGAATCTTCTTTTTTAAGATTGGCTTTTACTTCTACTGTGTCAATATCTCTTAATTTTTGGAGATAAGGATGATGCTAAGCTTTCTCAAGAATTAAATTCTAGCTTTAATTATGAAGATCTATAGAAAACTAATGATCTCGATTGAGTTCTATTTAATTATCGCTAATGCTTGGTGTTTTGAGGCAGTCCTTGAAAATCATTGAATAATTTTTTTCTCCCTTTTATATTTCGCTAAATTCCTGAATGATGACCTTGGCAGGACACAATTGATTTCCCATTCTAAATAAATATAGCATAATAAAAATACTCAAACATGTAATACCTAGATATTATTACCAATTTTAAAGATATAAAACCCATATCCTCAAAATTTAGAAAATATGTTTGCTTATGAATTGTTTTATCGGCATTTCGGTGTTCTTTGATTTGAGAAGATTAATTTTTATTTAAATACTGTATTAATATCATTAATCACATGGCAAGTGAGGGTAACTATCGAAAAATATCCTTTTTAGGAATGGTATTAAATACCACATTATGAGAGTATATTTTAATTGCGATTAAAACTCCAATTCCCACCACAACTACTCCAACTACAACTCCTACAATAATCCCAAGATAATTGCTGCTGCCCCCACCTGTTGCTGTTGTTACACCTGTGCTATTTGTGGCTGAATTTGTTGTGTTAGTTGTATTAGTTGTGTTTGTTGATGTTATTATCTTACCAACCTGTAAAAAAGAATACTCGATACTTTGAATATTAGTTTTGTTGATTAAGATATATCCTACATCATTTGTTACGTTAAGAAGACTCCAACCAAAAGTCAATCCCGCCACCGCATCGAATCCATAAAATCCCCTAAGTGCGAGAACAAAGACAGTTTAAGTATAATTACTAACTGTTTCCGAGTAGTTAGCAATATTAAGAACGCTAGATCCATAAAGATTTGGTCCTCCATAAACATAGTATCCATTAGCTTCCAAAGTCGTCGGATAATAAAACAAAACATAGAAACTGACCTTGAGGACTGCGCAGTCTCCAGTGGTTTAGATATTAATGACATAATTAACCGAAGAAATGTAATTAGTGGTAATGTTCAATTAATAAACAATATTGCTTTGGACGTAGAATCCAGTTAAAAAAGGAAGAGTTAAGGCTGCAGCAGAGGATGAAAATGAATATGTTTGATAGCTACTGTATGTGCGAGGCCCACTTCCACTGCTTATGTTAGCTAGCTGTATTAGATTTTAGATACATTTGATAAAGATACATAAGTTGAAGAAAAATTACTTTCTCCACCTACTGCAAAGTAACTTATCGAAAATTTTAACACACTTGTTGGATTTGCAGATGCAATGAGCAATGTAAATCCGTATGGAGAGAGCAAAAATAGAGTGGATGAAAAATCTTAGTTTGCCATAGTATTTCCAAGCTTGTAGTCATTGATTCCATATATAAAAACTGGAAGGGCTGTGAAATTACTAGTAAAAGATGTTGAATATTGTGTGGTGGGAATACTTGATGTTGACAATGGATAAAGCATTATTATTTTTGCCTCCACATTCGTAGGCAATTGTAAGTTAGATGTTGATGAAGCAGTCACGATCACAAAAAGAAGAGTTAGCAGTTTGTAATTATAGGATTTCATTGTCAACGCCGATTAATTATATAACATGAATAAGCAATAAATTCCTGCAAAAAATGAAACTGGCAAAGTTCAAGAAGGTTTAGAGATCCTTCTTCTGAAAATAAATGAAGTAACTAAGATATCTTCTTTTTATTATTCCATTTTGCACCTGTTAAATAATTCAAGATATTTATTTTATCATTTTCTTCTCTTGAAAAGAGAATAATTCTCATTGAAACTAATGTCGGTTAGTTAGTCTATTTATTCATATAAAATAGGTCCTTTGCAATAAATTTTTATCCTGCCTGTAGAGGATAATTTGCCTTCATTCATAATTCAAAATTATTTAGTCCTGATAAATATTATTATGGGTTATCAATATTTCAAATTATCAACTTTTGCTGTATAAATATAAATGCTATATCTTGCAAATAAGTTTTCCTCCAAAATAATAATGCTCATAGATTTTAAGTTAACAACATCACTCTGTCTCCATTTTTTGGGGCTGAGGCTATTCGACTTTCGCCACTTACTCCTCCATCTTCTCTTATTTTTTTTCCTCAGTCTTCTCCTTCTCCTATGGTTTTTTCTCCTCTTTTTTCTCCTGGACTTGAGGTGGAGCTGGGGGAGCGGGTGCTGGTTTGCTCATAATCTTTTTGACTTTATCATTGAGTTCCTTGATTTGTTCTTTGACTTGTTGTACGCTGATAATTGGATCTTCCCATCTCGGTTTATTTTTTTGCTTCTCATCTGAATTAATAACCCAACTTCTGATCCTGTCCATATGGCTATACCCTTCTTGTCGTTCTTCAGGAGTAATATGCTCATATTTCTTATCCTACATTACATTAAATATACCAAATTGTTTAGCTGAGTAGTATTGCTGATGATTGATTCTTCAAGGTATCGAAGCTCAGTGCTCAGTGCTTGGAAAGTATCATATCTTTTAGCGATGTTGTTAATTTTATTTTTAATGGCTGTGATTCTATCGGTATAGATGCCTCTGTTAGAATTTTGTCCTTAGTTATAAAGCCATTCGTTTTGTGCTTATAAAAATTGTAAAATGTCTGGAATTTCTTCAGCTTTGGCATAGGCTTTATGGCTGCCAGATAACTTTTATCTCCAAGAATAAATTAAAGACTCCAACTCATTTTTCCTCTCATAAGTTTAGTGGATTAGTTTGTCCTGATTGACCATTGTGGACTCTATTGAAAAGAATGTTTCGATATCCTTTTACGTGAAGGCATCGAATGTTTTACTCTCGTATTTTATAGCTGAATAACGTTCTTTTTTAGTCTTCTTAATCTCGAATTCCTCTTCTTCCATCTTCTCCGGCTCACCTTACTTCTTTTACTCCTTTTTCTCTTCCTTCTTTTTCTCATCTTTCTTTTTAGGAATTTTAGTCTCTTCAAACCACTCCTCAACTAATGAGCACTAATCGAACACAACAAGTCCATCTTCGGTATATTTAATCTTAAAAGTAGCTCCAAATGCTTCTTCCTTGGGCTGCTGAGGTTTTGTAACAAAATATCCGATTTGCTTGCTGTAGCCATTCACAAAAGGTTCGTATTCAATCAAAATTTAAATTGCCTCCTTTCGGGTGAATTTGATAGTCTTGCTTGATGGAATTTTGGCTCCCGCTTCATAAATGAATTTCCCTTGTTTTTCAGGATATAAAGATGAATCAAGGCCAAGAAATTTCTCTCCATCAACAAAATTCCAATAAAACTTAACTCCATAGTAAACTCGTTCATTCAAAGCATAGTCTGGAACTCTAAAGAGAGGACTCTTAATGGCAGCCATAAGTGCGCATCCTCTTGCAACTGATTCACTTGAATTCAGAGTTCTAGAAGGTTCAACACTAAATACTTGCTTGACTAAGTTTAAAAAAATGGGAATTCTTGTACCTCCTCCCACAAGTTCGATACTGTGTAGTTGAATGTTTTTAGCTTTGAGAGAGTCTCTAACTCTAGTCAGGGCTTGAACAATTGCAGTGAAAATAGGTTGACTGATTTTTTCAAATTGCTCCCTCTTCATCGCATAATGTAGATCACTATCCTCCATCAAGCACTCAATGCTTAGATCGTGTTCAATGTTGCCTGATAGAATTTTTCTTTGTCTCTAAATGCTTTCCATCAATTTGACGATTGCCTTTCTGTTTTCATTAAGATCGCAACCGCCGGAACTTTGCTCAAAGACGTTTCTATAAAATTCATAGAGATGGTAGTCAATGTCTCTGCAGCCGATATGTCTGCTGTGATCCTGTTAAAGAATGTTCATTTCAGTGTTAGTAAAGCTGGCAGCGAATATACTGAGCTTGGAATGACCAAAATCAATGAATAACACGTTTCTCGCGTTAGTGGCATCTAGTTCATTTTTCCGGAACATTCCATAATCCAAAGCAATAGCAGTAGATTCATTCAGGATGCGAGTAATATTAAATTCTGCTATTTTAGCTGCATCGAGCAATGCTTTCCTTTCTGTTTGAGTAAAATAGGTAGGCACTGCAACCACTGCAGATTTATTGCTGAATCCATTCTTCTCAAGAATGTGTTTTAGCTTATTGATGTAGGCTGCATAGATTTGCTCTGGGAACAGGGTTTCTGCTTGACCTTGATATTTAACATCAAAGGCAACCTTATCATCCTTAGTGACACATTTAGCAGGACAAAACTTCTTTTCGGCTCGGAGGAAGGGGTTGTCAGGTCGTAGACCAAGGAAACGAGAAGGATAGGAAATAGTGTCCTTGAAGTTGGATTTCATCTTAATGTTTCCGGCTTCTCCGATATTACGTTCAGCAGGACCGTAACCCACAACACAGGGAGTCTCACGGAAGTTGGCCTCGTTAGTGATGACTTCTACTCCTCCTCTTTTGGCAACTGCGATCTTGCTAGTCCAAGATCCGAGGTCTATACCCACAGGCACCACAACTTGTTGTTGATTCATTAGAATTATACAATTAATCTAGAAAACTCTTGAATGAATATTCCTGTGCTATTTGTGTTGACTATCTGGCTGATTATTGGCCTACTCACTCTCCTTCTCAATGAACTTATCACTCTGAGTGCTCCGGCTACGATTGCTCATTCAATCCCAATTTCTTGTATCCCTTTGGGATCCACATATAGCATTTGCTATACTTGTCTGAGCCGGAAAAATCTTTATCTTTTACCTTTTCACTCGATAGAGATTGAAAGCAATCACAGATTTAGCTTTGTCAAATTTAAAAATAAGACTGGTCTCTATTGTGACTAGCTCGCTCAAATCATCGATTTTACTAAGTTTTGGGAGGAGGAAACAATTTAATTTAATCATCTCGAGCCCATATTCAAGATTTTAAGTGAAAACAACGGTGCGGGCAGTCGCATATCTACTCAAACGATAAATATAAATTCTGGTTAGTATTAAATAATAATTTACCAAAAAATTGCAGACGTTTAGCTTGACAATATTAATATCTAAACAAGGATGCTTTCCCCATATATCTATCGCCAATTTTTACTGACTTTTAAAGTATTATCATTTGTCACTATTTTATTAATGATGATTTTAGAGGTTGTCAAATATAAATGCAATATTCCTACCTAATTATCGTTTCTTCTTGGAATGTTGATTCTTTTGGTCTACTTTATATGTTTCATAAAAAACACGGATTTTAACTTGAAAACAATGGCCTACAGTTGGATTGTATACTTATTTATATTTACTCTTCTTATTGAAGAAATAAATAACAAATATATGCTAATATTAATTTTGCTATTGCCTTTATTCGATCATTACAATGCAAAGATCTATTCTTTTACCATCTACGCTGTACTACTATTCTACTACATCTGCTCAGTAAATGGTAAAAAATTAAGTTTAAGATATTTAATATCTGCAAGTGCTTTTGCTATATTTTTTATTAATCGAGCGTTTATCAATTTCTATCTCCAATAATGGAAATTCCTCATTAATATCGTTTTTTAATCACTAATAATTGTCTTAACGCCATTAATTTTATCAATGACTTCCTTTCTCCATTTTCCCAAAGTAAATAAAGTAAAACACGAAGAAATCGATGGCTTAAGAGAGTAAGAATCGATAAACTTAAATTTATGATAATTTCTAATTTTATTTAATAAAATCATCGCCATTAATAGGAAGCAAACTACAATAATATTTTCATATTGATTAGGATTGTAAATTAATTTATAATTAAAATGAATATTTCTGCCAAGGAGATTTGTTTTGAAGATGCTTAAATTCAGCATTCACTTCAAATTACCAATACTTCCAGCAGCGCCATTATCTTCAAAGTATCACTGGATACATTTAGATCAAGATTACAAATACAGAACTTTTCACTATCGTACCAGGAAAGGGCTTCCTCAAAGCCAATAGCAATTCGCAAATACAGATTAAGGTTAATAAACTCATTTAAATTAATGCCAAGTTACTTGTTTCATACTCCGTATTGACTGATAATGTGGAGATAGGAAATGGCTTTGATAAGATTTGGAATAGTCTCAGCAAGGATAAAATTATCAATTAAATTATACCCATCAAGCGATCCCCTGCACCATAAAAGGTAGATATGTACAAAAAAACTGATTCTCCAGTATACTAGGCTCAGCCCGACAACGAAACTATTCCTAATATCTAGTTATAAAACAAAAAGCCAATTTCAAATGCACCTCAGTTAATGAACTCTCTAAAATCAAGTAGTCTTCTCTTTAAATCAATAAAAGATTTTGACCGTTGCAATTCCCTGAGCAACTCTCAAATATTAGCTTCGAAGCAACTCTAAAAATAACTCTAAAAATAGCGATAAAGAAGCAAAAAACTGGTAAACATGTTGACATTTAGAAAGATCAATTATCATCGAATTAAAAAAAAATGTACTATTATCGAGATATCAATCAGCAGCATGTCAACAAATCCCTTACAAAATAAGAACCAGTCGAAATACTAAATTGTGTGAATATTGCACTGATTATCTTTGTGTGCTTCATGGTTGGCTTCTTTGCAGCCAAGTACAAACTACCCTAAAGCTGGACTCTCTGATTACTTTCTGTTTGGATACAATCCGTGTGCGAGTAACTGATTATCAATTATAAAATGGCAAGTATAAATTTTAGCATAATTAAACAAGATTTCGTTATCAGAGTACTTTTTGATCCTTCCGATGTGCGTTTTTATATTTATCCACTTTCTTCAGCATATCCGGAAGATACTCCAAATAGGGAGAATTTCCAGTCAGGTTCAGATTTCTTTTGTTTTTTCGCTTCACTGCCTTTTTCCTTCGAGTTTAGTTATAGGGGGACTAGAAGTAGAATTCTCCGTTTTATTCAAGAGGGTCATTCTTGAGGATGACAATATCGTCATAGCCCTTCTTTTATTCTTCTATGGCAATCGTCGCTTTTGTGTGTTTATTTCCAACTGCTGAAAAGCTGACGGTTTGGTTTTATTTATTTTAGTTGCGTTTGGTGAGAATTCCGCTTTTGCTTTAGGACAATTCTTCTTCAGCTTCTTCAAACATTTATTTTTATTGGGTAGTGAAATAAATTTATTATATTTGGCTGTTTTCTCGTCTCTTTGTAGGTTGAAAGTTAATTAAATTTAGAAGGGTTGATTTGTCTTTATCCACAATTGGTAAAGCCTGTGGCACTTTGGAGGGGGATTCTGTTTTCTTTCTCGGAGGAGATGCAGTGATTTCTTTTGCTTTTTATTGCTTTAGCTTCTCTAATTCAATCAGAGCAAGGGTTATTTCCTCTTGGCAGAGTGCAGCCACTAGAACATTCTTGTCTAAAATAATCACATTTATAATTTATAAAAACTTGATCCCTCCGATTGCAATAATTCCATAAGTAATCCTAACTGCAAGCTGATCAAGTGAAATTATTGCTAGGAGCGAAACAATGTTGAGTTGCCCAGAGTTGCTTACTGAATTACTCATCACCATCACAGCTTACAGTAGCATAGCAGTGGCCGCAAAGGTGAGGCTAACGAGAGCAACTACTTAAAAGATATTGCGTTCTATTTTTGATTCGAGTTTGACTGACTATTTATTCCTCTGTCTGTCTATTGAGAAGGCATGCAAGGATTATATGTTTACTGATTCAATTTATATTTCAGAGCCGCCCTGATTCGCTGTTTTGTTTTTTGATGTGGCCGATTCATCAACTTTAAGTAGCGATATTTTCTTGAGGACAACATCAAAAAGTATGAAGAAGCATGGAACAAGGAAACTGCTGAAGGCCAACGGCCAGAGAATAATAGTATTCACATGTAGACATGTTACAGCGTAGGCTCCCACAAATAAAAATTACTTGAGGAGGTATTTTTTGTCAGATTCGAAAAAACTGCCAATTAGAGTGTATTTTTTAAACCAAGAAAGCGCCATTAGTTTGTTGTAATTTAACTGTAGGGTTGGTTACTTATGTTAAGCGACACAAACATCACCAGCAAATTTTTTGAGAGGGCGACTAGCGAGCTTAAGGCAATAGAGGGCGATTCCGATTATCAGGATATGGAGTGCTGCAACGAGAGCATTGAGAAAGGGTACATTGATTTTCATGAGTATAACGGCCAAGTAATTATATTCCAAACTATAATTTAAAATTATTTTTCACATGGCGGCTGTTTTCTCTCCCTTGATTCCAGCTCAACGTTTCATTTGATTTGAGTAATCTGTGATGTGTAAATTAATTCTTGGCGGTGGTATTAAGAGTTACTTTTAATATTGCAAATAATAGTTGTAGAGATGGAAAGAATCACAAGTGTGCACGGTAAATTGCTGTTTTTTGTCAACTGGATGAAGCAACAAAAGAAGATAACCCCTCGCGAAGGGGGACTGCTCAAAGGTACACTGCAGGACACTTAGATCATATACTCAGTGATAATCAAGATATTTTAAAACTGTATTCAAAATACATAGCTGAGGGAACTGAATTGACTCTGGCTTCTGATCTGCTTAGTTTTATCAGAGTTGACAGTACTTAATTCCTTATCTTAGAAGACATAGAAAAGTAAGAAACCTCCAGCCAATAAAGTTACCGACAGAAGAGGGGATCAATCTCAATCAAAATACCTGCTCGCCAAATACAAAAAATGCCGCAAATTCCAGGTCGGCAATGATTGTATTCTAATTCCATTATTTACTTTAAAATGGTCGATAGTTCAGCAAAATATAAAACTTTTTAGAATCCCATTAAAATGAAATCTGAAGAGGAAATATGAGTCTTTTCAAATATTACTACGGATGGAGCACTGAAGTTACGATTAGACGAAGGATTATTTATATTTATATTCATTATTCAGAAGAAGAATAAAAGATCGAGACTTCCCAATCATCTCTAATTCGAAATGAGTGCCAGAAAGAGATGGCAATCCTTCAAGCATGGCTTCTCCATGATATCTGATCCCATAAGATATTTCTATATGTTGGAGAATAAAAACAATTTATTGCCAATATGAGTTAATATGATAACTTAAATAATTGCTTAATTAAAGTAAATCTCTGGATTATAATTTCACTGTTGAACATGTAGTTTTCTTAGCAACTCTCCCTCACCTACATCGCACTGCTTGACCACGTTTGAATTCCCACATGCAGATACGCCATTTGCTGGCCAGAGACAACCTCTGTAGCAATACTTACCTCTTTAAACACATCAAAACGAATCTTACCTTCCCTCTCTTCGCACTTCTTTAGGAACGCAAAATTGCACAAATCACTAACAAATAATAAGAAATCATAGCAGTAATTTTTGAGTGAATATAGGCAGTCCATGAGTCAGGATACGCTCGAGTCAACAATAGATAAGTCACGGTAATCGAATACCCAACCATCAAAATCTCAACAAAAAATCAGAAAATATTCGCTGAGATAGAGGCAGTCCTAAAATAATAGAACGTATAGCTTTCTTAAGCAAGAAGAGATATGCATTTTCGCAAAGAATAGAATCGGAATACATCAACCTGACCCTATATGAGGAGAATCCCCTTTATCTTGAACAGCTAATGGCAACCTTTGATAAACGTGCGTAATTTGAGAAGGTAAGTCTTTTCGAAGATATGAAACTTGGCACAAGTCAAATCAAGAAAATGAAAGCCGAACATAAGAATGGAAATAATGGCATCGGAAAGATTAAATATAGCCTCGACAAGCCTCCTCAAATTTTTATACGCCGAGCAGTTGATTCCTCTGAAGACGAAGGGGATAATCATCATCAAACTAAAGTAACAAAGCCAAATGATCATAAAAAACGTTACAGAGAAGTTCCAAAATAAAAGAAGCCTTTAGAAGTAGTTGCCAAGCAGGAACCCCTCTTCTCCAAAGAAGACTTCCCCTCCCTCAGCTGATCCTTACTTGTATATTATTACTATCTCGTCAGTATAAAAAAGAATACTATATTTCCAATGGGGCATTGCGTTTTTGATAAAATTATCAGTGCCTCATGATCATCCTTTAATAATTTAAGAGTAAGAAATACACGATAAAATTTTTAAACTTTAATCTTTGGCAAAAATATTTTGATAAGAACCAGCCAACCCTAAACATTTTTTATTCCGACGGTATGCTTGAGGAGATGATCTCCTCATTTACTTAGAAAATTACATTAATTTATTTTGCATTAATCCTTTATATTCGTGAAAAATTTCTCCAGTAACTTGGTCTCCCAATAGATGGAAAATAATATTTAATAAGTATTAGTTTATCTGACAATTATTAGAAGAAGGGTAGGATAGAACTGCAAATTAATTAAATAAATTCAAATCAAAGAGGTTAGACTTAAACAAATTTCTTATGTTCAAAAACAAAAAGTTAGGGGAATTGTGTTTAATTGAATGATTGAATGCGTTCATTATTTAGTTTGAGTGGAATGATGCAATCATATGAAAGTGCAATTCCAAATATTTATAGAACTGCGCTTTGGCAATATTTGACTATTTATAGCTTACGACATTATCCAATATAATTATTTCATTAATCCCTCGTTCATGAAAAAGTCGCAGGAAGTCTCAAAACAACAGATAGAATAAATTGAAGCTAAAATATAGCGAGATTATCCAAACAGAGCAAAAATTTTGCTGGAGAGTTGTTCTCATCCTTAAACTCAAGAAGCCGCAATGCATATCTTTGGGGAACTATCTCTTCCTAATATGAATCTGCTCATAGCTTTAGGATAAAAATATATCAAAGATTTTAAACAATTTGCTGGTGACTTGGATGTTTTTAAATCATTAAGAGATTTGTAACTTAATTTATATTTAGATTGCTAAAGGCTCGATAAGCTCAATATATAAAAAAGGAATCCAAAGAAGCTCTGCAAGAAAAGAAAACTCTAGGACAAGGTTAAAAGGAGACGTATGCTCATTAATATAAAGAGAGGACATAAGAGAAAATGACAAGAAAACAATTGAACTAATAGCTGGAGCGATTAATCAATTAAATCAAAAAATCGAATTCACCCGAAGTTAAGCCACTGAAACTGCAAAAGAGGTTAGAAGATTAAGTGACGCGGGTTCTGTCGTATACGACCACTCTAAGGAGCCTACTATAAACCAGGCTTTAAAATAATGAAAGGGTAATAAATTAAGAATGGATAAAGCACGATAACCCTAACTAAGAAAACTAGAGGAGGACAGAATTGGAAAGACTCAGAGTCGGATAAGGATAGCTAAACAACAGAATAAACACAATGCCTATAAACCAACCCCTCCAAAACAGGCCAATCGATGAAATAAAAATCACTCACGAAGATATTACCAATATAAAAAAAGACCTAACGGACCTTGTAACAATAACAAAGGCCATAAAAGAATAGAAAAAAAAGCAAGATTTAAAGTTAACGACTCTAGCCACAAGTGTGTAAAAGGCAAACACCACCTTAGGATCGTTAGATACATAAATAAAGAGGATCAGAGATGATCAAAAATAGATTAAATAAAGTTGTGGGCTACCTTGGTTCCGCGCATTAGTCCAACTCCTTATCATTATAGTCAGTGTATTAGCACTAACAGGAATAAATGCTTCGATAAAAAACAACTCAATCCATTACAAAAAACCTGCATCAGATATGCTATCTGGATTATCACAATAGTGTGCGAATGCTGTTATTCTACAAGACTCTCAAAATAAGTAAAATAAATTTGGAATTCCATTTAAGAATGTTGCTGTTGGCACTTTGGAATAATAATAAACGGCTCTATTTGTATCATAATAATCTTTGGTATACCCATCTTATTCTTTGTCTTGTCAGGAAAAGGTTACTTCGGAGACTGATCCACTCCTTGTTGAGCGCAAACAGCTGCATGATGAATGAAATATCTTCTATATTAAAATCATCCAATAATCGATTACTATCATTGACTATATTTTTATATTATCAAACCTCCAAATCCATTGCCTTTGGAAATAGACTGACCAAATTAATCCTAGATGTTTACGTTTATTAATGGACAACAATCAGTGAATTTTATTCTCGTATCCACATGACATGAAGTATAGTTTTTTTGCAGTTTTTCATGCATAATTTATGGTTTCTCGATTCTATGGATGGCTTTGACATTCATCTAACCTCTACCTGTCGATTTGTATCAAAGTAGTTAAAATTGCGTTTTCTTGGAGTTTGATTTTGCTACCCTTTTTATCTAATGGGTGCTCGATAGGCGATCCTTGCGTACATATTGTTATCGCCTAGTTTGTATAAAGTAGAATGCTATGATTTTAATGACGCATTGTATTGATTTGATTAGATGCAGAAAATCGCAAGGATGATGCGGCCTCGGCTGCTCACGCAACAAAATGCGTTCAACATGCACTTACATGAGTATCAGGCCTACGATCTGCTCAAAAAGTATCAGGTTCCTCTCGTGCCAGTATCTGTCAAATCAATTAGAGCTTCCGCGCCAATACGCCTGAAGATGCACTCGCCATTGCACAACGAGTTATGGCTGCGACAACAAAAACCAAGCCCTTTGTCGATATTATCATTAAGGCACAGATTCATGCCGGAGGACGTGGTAAAGGAATTTTCAAAGAATCTGGGTTGAGGGGAGGAGTCCAAACCGCTACTAAACCCTCTGAAATATTTGATTACGCCCAAAAAATGTTGGGAAAAACATTAGTAACCCCTCAAACAGGTCACTCTGGGCGCAAAGTGAACTAAATTTTCTTAGTTGAAAAGGCCTTTCTTCGAAAATAACTGTATCTTTCCATTTTACTCGATCGCGGGAGTGGTTCAATGGCAATTGTGGCATCCTCTAAAGGAGGAATGAATATTGAATAGGTTTAGCACAGCAAAGTTCACAAATTTTTCTTTCCCCCAGCACCTAAAATTCCAAGTGATATTCTGGATCAAGTGGCTTAAAGCTTTGAATTAACTGAGGATCTGACTATTCAAGCACGATAGTTGCTACCGAAATTGTACAAATGTTTTACCGAATGTGATGCTACTTTGTTGTAGATCAACCCTTTGGGTGTGAGCATCTAGGGTAAATTACTAATTTGCGACAACAAAATTAGCATTGACGACAACTCTAGATTCCGGCAAAAGGATATATTTATGCTCGAAGATTTGTCGCAAAAAAATTGGAAGGAAGTGGAAGCTTAGCGATATGATTTGAACTATATTTCTCTTGATGGCAATATTGGATGTATGGTCAATGGAGCTGGACTAGCTATGGCCACTATGGATCTCATATCCACTAAAAATGGCCGCCCTGCCAACTTTCTGGATGTTGGAGGTCGTGCAACTGATGAGCAAGTCGTTGCTGCTCTAAAAATTATGGATAACGACCCAAATGTTGAATCGATTTTAGTGAATATCTTTGCCGGCATAGCAAGGTATGTATGATGTTATTTAGAGCCGATGTAATTGCTCTGGGATTAATCAAGGGTATAATGGAAACAGGCATGAAAAAGCCAATAGTGCTAAGAATGAAGGGAACAAAAATTGAAGAGGCCAAGCAAATCATTTCCGACTCAGGATTCAATCTCTTCCTCACTGAGGATTTGTAAGAAGCAGCGACAAAAGCTGTGAAAATGGCTGAAATTTTGAAAATGGCAAGAGAGGCTAAACTTAATGTGAGTCTTCTCTGACTTGATGAGTAAATATATGGCTTATTTAATTTTATCAGTTTATAAAAGAAATACCGAGAGGATGAATCAATAATGTGCAAATAACCATATTTTACATTTGCTATCTAAACTACTCTATATCATCTCTAATTGATTCCTCACCTAAATCATATAAATGGCTTAACTTTTATAATATACTACTTAATCTGATTTAAAACAATCAAATAAAGCAGTATTTAGTTCTGCAATTTCCTTTCCAATTCATATTCCTCGTCTACTTGCACCTGTTAAAATAATTATTAATGGGCTTCACTGATTGCTTTAGTGAAACTGCTTATAATATTTAACTTTTCCTTCACTTTAGCTGATATGAAAGAAAAAATCAATGACTAATGGGTTCCTCCTCCTAACTATTTGCTTTAATAGCACGTCACCAATGGATTTTCATCTCTTCCCACTCTTGCTCAAGTGTCATCCTACATAATAATAGCTTTTTCTATATCTGTATACTTTTCTTGCACCCTTTCTATCGATCTTAACATCGTCCTCTTGGTTCTGTACCTGATTTTAGGTGCAATCATGATTGTAGCAAGTGCCATCGCTACCATTTGCGATCCAACTGACCGTATTGTCTATCATTATAAATGGTCGCGGCATAATAAAAAAATAACTTTTACTCCTGACTATAGCAAAGTTCTGTATTGTTAATACTGTGACAGCTACTGCATGGCAGACAGCAAACATTGCCGTGTTTGCAATCGATGTGTGAATCAATTTGATCATCATTGCATTTGGCTTAATAATTGTGTTGGATAGCGCAACTATAAATATTTCATGGTAAGCATTGTGTCTGCCTTTGCATATACGATGGTTGTAGTCGTACATGTAATATTGGAGAGCTTTCTCGTTAATTTTCAAGATAGAACTGCCTTGATTAAAGCGATATTATCGTGGATTGCTGCGAGTATATTAGGAGTGTTTGGCTTTTTGCTGTGTAACCTTATTTTACTGCATATTTACTTGAATGTGACAGAGCAATCCACTTATACATTTTTACAGAGGAAAAAGAAGGAAGAGGAGCAGGAGCAGGCTGGAAAGTAAAAGATTGAAGTATCCAAAACTTCAATGAGATAATCTGAGGAGAAACCTCAACACAAGGTCATTCATATTCATTCTGGATAAATACCAAACACTTCCAAGAGAGAAATGAGAAAGAATAAATTTAGTCTTACAACAACTATGATTCAAATTCGTCACAGCACATCCGAAATCAGTTCTGATGTTATATTTGAACACAAGAACTCTCAAGACAATATTTAGCAGCATAAATCCATTCAAGAAGAAAAAGAATAATAAAAATAAGAGGATAAAAAATAAGTGTCCTTCTGCCGGCAAGAAGAAAACGATATGACTGTGGTACGAGAAAACTCAATCAATTAAGAGCTAAAATCAGACTAAAGTACAGGTAAACTTCCCGCGTTCCTGCGAAAAAACCGCAGTTTGAACCTCCTCCTCTCCCCAGTTCAGGCTGAATAACCCTCAAAAAAGCGGTTATAAACAATCCGATGATATTTTCTCCTTTTCATGATCAGTTACTTATTGTTGCTAATTCTCACTTCAATCTTATTTTATTATATTTTAGCATTTAATTAAATCAATTGATCATGGGAGTTTATCTGTCTGAACCTGTCACTGATAAAACAATGAAGGAGGGCAAGGGTAATGGCTTTTCCTATTGCATGGCAGAAATGCAAGGTAAAAATCGCATCATTTAGGTTGGAGGAAAAATATGGAGGATGCTTCCCTTTATGAAGTATAACTTGGAGATGGTAATTCACTGTTCGCCGTATTCGATGGGCATGGCGGTACTTTTGGAAAAATACAGGTCATTAAGTCAGCAAATTTGTATAAGCTAGGTACATAAAAATTCTTCTCGAATAACCTGCTTACAAGCAACGAAAATTTGCCGCAGCTTTGGAAGAGTCATTCCGTAAGATGGATTAAATGATCATAAGTGAAAGCGGCGCCAAATAACTCAACGGGCAGCGTAATGTACACTAATCTGACCCCGTCTCTTCTCATACAGGTTGCACAGCCAATGTGGTCCTTATCACTCCTGATCACTACATTATAGCCAACGCTGGAGATTCAAGAAGTGTTCTTTGCAGGAAGGGAAAGGCAATTGAGTTGTCCTTTGATCATAAACCATAGAATTAAATCGAATAGAACCGTATTAGAAAAGCGGGAGGAGTGATCCAAATGGGTAGAGTCAATGGTGGTCTCAACTTGACACGTTCCTTTGGGGATTTCGACTACAAAAAAAACTAAAAGTTAGGATGGCATGAGCAGATGATTACTTGCAAGCCTGACATTAAAGAGGTTCCTCGAAAAAAAGCAGAAGATGAATTCATCATAGTAGGCTGTGATGGAATATGGTAGAGATACGTAGACAACAGCCAAGGATTAATCGACATGGTGCGTGAACAGCTCTAGAAGAAGAAAGAAAACAAAGTGGTGATGCAAGAACTGTTGGACGAACTCATCGCGAAGGACACCATGTCTGGCCTAGGCTGCGACAATATGACCTCCATCCTGATCAAATTTGGTTGAAATGACCTAATAAATATAATATGCTAATCAGCTATGATGCGCCACAAATATTGGGCTCTTACCAATAGAATTAGTACTCTCCTGCCTTCCAGAGCATGATGAGTCGCGTTGTTGCTCGCATCTATCGCCACAAGAAGACCAATCAAAAGATAATGATTACTAATGTTGTCAGTCCAACACTGCAGCAAGATATGAACAAAACAGTTAAGGATCACCCTCAACTTCAATTTACATATCGCAAAAACTCCTCCAATGCTACCAAGTATTTTTCATTGCCGAGAAGTGGCTCTAATTAGTGGCCAAAAATAGAAAAGAATAATGAGATCCATCTGAAAGGTGAACAAAAGATGAGGTCTACTACACTTTAGCAAGTAAGTTCTCGCTGTAAAACTGAGCCGCGTACTATCAATCTCAGTCTTTGTCAGAAGATAAATGAGTATAATCAGTGTCTCATAACAAGAACTTGCAAGTTTCAGGAAAAAGATAGGATGGTCACCGAAATAAACACTATGAGTTCAACCACCAGAAAACTCAAAAATTCAGAGCGAGTGCCAATATTTAAAAAGTTTTAGAACTTTAAGAAGCACAAGAAACAGGTATGTTCCAAAATTAGAGTTTTACCATGTCAGACTTCCCCCATCATCGAAATCGAGCAATAAATCGATTTCCAGCCTTGGGAGGACAACTAACGAGAGGAGACTAAACTTTTCTTTGATTTATGATATTTGTTACTTATAACAATTAGAAGAACAAGTAATTCATTGGATTAAAAATGCTTTTCGGAAATAATTAATAGGGTTTCGGACAAGAGAGTCAAAATAATCAGCTCGAAATACTATCGAGGGAGATAACTGAGAATATCCAAAAGGCGAAAGCACTTGCGAACAGCTGCAAAATTGGAGGCTACGAATAAGCCGAATTTAAAACTTCCCCGACTGGTGTAAACATTACCTCATTTAGTAGCTAATCTTTCCCGAGTACAAGGAGGACGTTAATTATAACGAGTAGTTCTGGAAGAACTATCTTAAAAACGAGATAACCTTCGCCATGATAAAAGATCTCAGTCAAAAAGTGAACGACCTTGAGGGCCAGGTTAAGTAAATCAATGTACTTGTTGATTTAGATAGAACCTGAACGAGGAATACAAGAAAATTTACAAACTTAAAAACAGGAAGAAAAATAGACGGCCTGATATAGAGATCTAAAAGAGATATTAGTGTCCCTACGAAAAATGCTACAGAATTTATGGGTCGGATGTCTCTGTGAACCTGCACATCAAGCTCAAGCATGGTGGAGGCAATAAGAGCGATCGTTAAAAACTCGCAGTATAAATCTCTTTAATTTAGGGGTAAATTTGTTTGGCAGAGGAGAAAGGACTGCCATTGCCCTAGATGCGCTTCAATTTACCTACAGGCTTCCTCGAAGTATTTTGAGTACAATTTAGTAGTACCGTCGAAACTTCAAAGAGCAGATGTAGAAGTAAAAAAATGTTTTTCCCGTAAATGATAGTTGATTTACTAAGTTATCATAAATAATAGCTCATTGATACAATGATAAAGAGGGTAATTATCACTGCGTGCTGCTCAAAGTGTCGGCTGTTGTTGCAAGAAACGACCGAGATCCATCGTGTAAAATCCAACGGTTACGACGAGAGGAATGGTCAGGTAGTACACTCCAGCTTTGAATAATTTAACGCTTTTCTGGCTAATCTTTTCGATGTCCTTGATGGTCTGCTTCATAATTTATAAATTAATTGCGGTAGCTCAAATCAAATCCTATAATTCTATCAATGCACGCAGGATAAAATTATTTACGCCTTGATATTACCTTTCATGAGACCACGAACTATTAGTTTCGCCTCCATTGCTTGTGAGACGTGATTTTGTATATAAATATCCTGATTTCTTATGATTATATTGTTAGTCAAAGAGTTATACAGTTATAATGTAAGTGCATAACCCCCTCAATAAATAATTCTACTGCCCCACATGTCAGCAGCCCTACGCCAGCAACGACCTTTTCAAAGATCACTACAAATCTGAATTCCACCGCTACAATATCAAGCGCAAAATGGTAAAACTGCCGCCAGTCACTCCCATACAGTTTTCAACAAAGCAGCAGGAAACCAAAATATAGGAAAACAATAAATTCCAATGCAACTAGTGCAAGTACATACTTATTAATGCAGTAAAAAGTTTGCTTCTGCGAATACACTCAAGCAGCACGTGTAGTCCAAAGGACATAATCCTCATGCCATTGTTGAGATCAGAGAAAAGATAGTGAAAAATCCTGCTCCCTTTGCCAAAAATGCCAAAAAATGTCTGTTCTGCGATTTGATATCTCGCAACTTGTAGGAGAGTCTGTCTCACATGTAAACAGCTCACGGATTCTTTATAAGTCAATTATAGTTCTGCAAAAACAAAGAAGGACTAATTTAATATCTCCAATAGAAAATTGAAGTAGGCAATTTATGTATCACGTGCGAGAACAAGAAGGCGAAAGATTTTCAAACCGCTGATGCAGTAAGAAAACACATGCTTGACAAAAGTCATACTTTTATGAAGACGGAAGATGGGTTCGAGGAGTATGAAAAATACTATGATTTTTCAAGGCTGTTTGAGGAGAAACTAAAGGAGCAGGAGAAGATTGTACCGGGAATTTAGTTTCAGAAGGTACGAGTGATTGTTGACGAAAAAGAGAAAAAAGGGGAGGATTAAAACGATTGGGAAGATTAAGGAGGCGACTAGTAGGATTAATAAGAATGGGAATAAGACGAGGAAGAGAAGGAGAAAGACGAAAAGTAGATTGAATAAGTAAAAAAGCCAAAGGTTAAGACTTACCACATCATGAGACCAACAATCACAGCCAATGATGAACTTCTGCTTCCTAACGGCAAAATGTATGTAATTTCTTACCCAGTTTGGGCCATCGAAAATATCGATATCTTTATCGTCAAGCGGTGCACCCGCCTCATTGGTTTACTCGTCATCTAAGGCAAATAGCAGCTAATAGTCCCGCCACTAGCAACGCCCTCATAGATCGTCACGCTTTAATCGAGATAATAAAGAAAGAGCTAATGTCTAAGAAATAATTGGTTCGAGGCAAAAAGTACAACTTACAGTTTGGTTTAAACAACAATGAATTGCAGCGTCACTATCGTAATAGCAACCCAAAATGATCTTCATTCTGCTTTAACTTAGAATAAAATATAAAGATCAGAAGAAACCGCTTTTACGATTTGACTTGCACGAAAGAGTATCGATGACCATCCTATCATCAGCATGGGAATTAGGATGTTGATTTCCGAGTTTTTTGATGTAGTTTATGCGAAACAGATTGTCAATGAGGTTGAACAGCTGTTTGCATCCTGCTCGCTGGAGATGTCTATACATTTTGTAATATTTACGGAGACCTATCTTTAAAAGGCAACACTTTTTTACAGTCCTAGCCTTCTCGCGATGAGTTTGCGTTTTATAGCCTTATTTCAACCTCTAAATATAAGACTTTTATCCTTCGAATAATTCTTCTTCTCCCAGTGTTTCTCCTGTCGATGCGTAATCCTTCAACGTTTCGTATTTATTAGTCAACAGTATTTTTCCATATATGATAATGTATATTTCATTGAGATTATCTCCTTCGCAATATATTGATTTTCCCGCCTCAAGATAGATCAGCTTCCCTATGCTCAGTAGAATACAGCCCCCAAATTGGCTAATCTTTCGAAAAAAAGGGTTGATTTACTTGATGAGTTCGTACGAAGGCATATAAAATTATAGAGGTAATTTTCCTTTTGTTGTTTTACACTTTATGGGTTTGAATTCAAGACTTTTTTTAATTTTTTCAATTGCAATATTTGGACTATTTAAATTGATGATTGGTTTTTCATCTTTTGGAAGTAAAGTCGAGCGATTATTTACTGAGAGCTTTTGTGATACGTGAAATATGTTGCTCTTGTCTTGGCTGAGGGCTTTGATGCATTTTGCGAGACGGATTTTTGTTATTTATTATTATATCGCCTATCGGTCATTAATCTTTAGTTTTGGATTTTTGGAAAGACTATTAAAGAGTTTTTTTTTACTCTTTGTCTTCAGTTTTCGCTTTTAAATTTCTTATTTTGTTTTTTGCTATTTGTACTATCTTATACGTTTGGCAAATAGTGACCATTCTTTGATCCTTTGATCTTCCTCTCCCTCTCCCTCTTCCTCTTCTATTTCCGTTTTAAATTTCTATTTTTAATCGATGATTGCTAGCTCATTACAACTGTTTCTATCTGGTTTACTGTTGATTTGGGCATACTAGCTATTTTATGAATAATCTGCCTCCATACAGCTTTCGTTAGGATATTTATCTACTGCGCTTAAATATCTCCTCCTTTTTTTATTATTTATACCAAAAGGTGACAGTGATTTTTTTATTGTACTCTCAATCTTTTTAGGCATTAGGCCTTCCCGTTATTCCTTCATAATCTTATATTATTCTATTTCATTTTGATTGACCTGAACAACTAATTCCTTGTCCTCTTCCTTTTTATTTGTCAGTATTTATTCATTTTCGTTGATTTCAAATTACAAACCGACAGAAGATCGCTTCACTGATTGAGATTATACTTGACTGGCTCTGTTTGAGTTTAAGATCGTCATTACCTTCGGCAGTTTAATATCG
>Ga0302186_10000093_pt1 | contig 80290 bp, 40 predicted proteins | sample II_Bog_E1_2_FD_198782 | JGI IMG/M metagenome (GOLD analysis project Ga0302186, IMG submission 198782) | Peat permafrost microbial communities from Stordalen Mire near Abisko, Sweden - II_Bog_E1_1 | ecosystem: Environmental > Terrestrial > Soil > Wetlands > Peat | place: Sweden: Abisko...
TTGGGTCCAGGAATCAGTTCAAATAACCTGACAAAATGTTATTAATGTCACTGACTGAGCATCCAAGGATAAATCTTTTACCTGACTCACTGATTCCGGCACTACGCTTGACATATGGAAGAATATGCACCGAGCATTAAGTACCCCTCAGAGTCAGTCATTTGCGTCAGTAGCACGGATTGGTGTACGGGTTGGATACAGCTCTTACACTTTATCAGACATCGAGTCAGAGGTCGGCAGCCAGAAGCATCATAAGCAAATTGATCAAAACTGCTGTGGCCATGACTCAAAGACACCCCCAGAATTGCTGAGCCAGCACAGGCGGCACAGACACTGAGCTTACGTGGCTCCTATGATAGATAGATAGATATTTATGTTCTCCTTCATAATTGTGAATTAGCCCATCAAATTAAAAGGATTGCAATTGTCGCCCTTGAAAATCACATAATCCAAGAACTATAAGGTCAAATACCGGCCCCTCATCAATCCTCGCGAAGGTAAAATGTTATTATTTTATATGATTACTTACATGTTTTAGATAGTTGATGTTATAGAATTGTTGTTGGGCGGCCATAAAATTTTATTGCCGAGCCTTATTGTGCTCTTTAATATTTTCTTAAAAGTTTTGCATATTTTACTTATTGTCGTAAGTTATTTATGGAATTATAATTATAATAAAATTCCTTTTTGTTAATATAAGTTTTATTCAATTTGCTCTTTTATAATTTTTGTTTTGCGGATTTAAAATACATTTTTGAGTATAGCCATTTATCCTCTAAGAGAGTTCCTTCTCTCTCTTATAACATTGTATTTTTGATATAATATGAATATAGAACCTTGCAATCTCAATCGGAACTTACTTCTTGGGAATACAATTAAATATTAAGAACTCTTTTTTGATTTTATATAAACTACATCTGTCAGAGGAATCATTAACACTATTAATTAAGAAGTCAAAGAGAATCAAAATTAAGTTTCAAGTCTATATTATCAACTTTCAGGAAGACTTATGATAATCTTCACAGCAATGCTCAGAATAGTTCGGAGTATGGTTAACATTTAGGCAATGGCATCGTGCTAATTAGTAACGGCTTTGTATGGTGCTCTATTATTGTATATTATAATCACTTAGTCTTCTTTAGTTTTTCAAAAAAGTTCCGTTAAAACGTAGTACTAAATTAGTACAAATAACAATGTTGATACTATCTTTTTATGCCATTTTTAATTTTATTTATTCAATCGATTAATTTCCCTCAACATTTAGAGTACGTATTTTACCGTAATTAGGCTCTCTAAAAAATATTTGAAATGTCCTCTTTGGTTTATCGATCGGAAGCACTTTTAATTTTTAATTTTTAAGCTATTTTCTTTGAAGTTGCTTTTTATAAATTTAAATTCCTTGTTTTGCCATTAAATTAATTGCTCCATCTTCAAACTTGTAGATTTTTCGGCATAAAGGACATTCTTTTTTTTGCTCGAGATAGTTGCGGATTTCTACTAACTCAAATGTGTGTTGACATGGTAAGACATACGGTTATTTCATTACTTCCATTGATATGGGGCACAAATAGATATTTTCGTATTATTTTAATGCTCTAGTGGAGATGGTTGATTCGCTGTTCATTTATAGATACTTGATAATTTTATTGAATTGATATATTATTAAAATATAATGAATGTAGGGAAATTTTATTTAGAATTCATCAGGTTCTCTCAATTTATCCCTCGAAGAGAGTTTCTTTATATCTATTTTATAACATTGTCTTTGTGATATAATCCCCAAAAGTATTATTTTTCCAATATCTTCGAACTGTAATAAAATATATAATGGAGGAATTTACTATTTTCACCTTATTAGAACTTTGCCCAGGCAAAGTTCTTTTCAAAAAAGGTTAATATTATTCGAACTTTTATCTTCTTATTGAAGGAACAGCTCGCATTACCATCAATCAAATTTCTATAGATATTTCAGCTCCCATGCTCATTGGTGACTATTAAATCCTTAATTAAATCGATTACCACCTTAGTGATATCAAAGCTATAACCAGATGCATCGTCAAAGCAGTGCCACTACGTTATTTCAAAAGAGATGACGTCCATCTAACAACCCTAGACAGTTCCTTTAAAAAACTCGGCATAAAAAATAAGTTGTTTCGATACTGGCTAAACAAATTATTTCTTATCCGCATCTGCCATAAAAACGAAGAAGTCGGAGCTAATGACTCAATGGGAATCGTTCTCAATGGCTAGTTTCTTATCAATCGCGATATTCTTATAAAAAGCATCAAACCACGAAATCTGGAAGTTCTTCGAAGATTTTAAATTTGCATAATGGCTCCCTACGAGATCTTTCAGGGGAGACTTACTTGTGAAACTGCGAGAGGAATTGTCGCTATTTGCGAAGAGGTGTATACCAAACAGTTGGAAACAATTTTTATTGAATTTGGAAATATTTTAAAGTTAGTCAATATGAAAAAAGCATTTCATAATCATTTGAGCAAAGATATTGCTCGGAGTTGTAAAAATAAGGCCAATCTCTTCGAGCAGATGGTGCCTCTTTCCTTAAAAAGCCATAATCTCGAAAAAGAATAACGATAAAATTCCTTAAAGTCTATACTCAACGAGAATAAGCTTTCTCCCCTGCGTGATAGTAAAGGAAACCCAAAAAAAGACGATGTCTTCAGCGTAAAAGATAACATTTCTCAATTTTTGCATCGACAATGGAGAATGGTTATGGGCATGAAGACAAAGCGTAAGGAAAGAATGAGCTTAAATCTCAGCAGTCACTTCAACAAATCGCCAAATTCATCTCATAAAAAAAAACTAAGCTTATTTGCCAATTCCTAACTGATAAGTCTCTCCATACCGAAATAATTTCAGCAATAAAAATTTAAAATGAAAATGCTGATAAAAGCTCGTGACCCTCTCGGTGGTTTCGGCTTTCGTCGATTCAAAACTTAAAGCAATTAGGAGGCGAAAAAGAAGAAGCTTATTTTTACTTGAGATTCAATGATTTTATTAAATATGTCTATCTCTGCACAATTTTAATTATTTTAATAGCTAGTTGTATCCAAGTATTTTTCAATGACATAGTAATCAGGCATAGCTTATGATCAATCATTCTTAATACTTCTTTGCAGCTGGGTAATAAAGGGCTGTCTGTCTAGGTTAGGCACTCTACTCATTAGAATCATTTAACTTTTGTCACAGCATTTTTATGCTTCACTCAAACAAAAGCACTTCTTGCACTTTTCACATTGTAAAAAAGACAAAAAGACATAGCGTTTGCATTTGCAACAGCACCATCGGTCATACTTGACCTTTTCCTCCACTACTTACAATTTATTGATATTCATCCTTTTTAAAAGATAGTTTAACTATTTCTCTTCCTTGGCTAATAACTCTTAATATTCCTTTATTATCTAAGTTACAGAGAAATTTACTGTTGCTTTGAGACCATTGAGATAGTTTTCGTAAATTAACCACTCATAGCAGAAAAGAGTACCCTTGCTCGGTTAGTGTTCGATTACCTTTCTAATTTATTTCAAACTGTCAGCCGTGACGAAGTTGACTGCCTCACCTATGTTGAAACCCTCAGAAAAACCGCAATGATATGTTTTAAAGAATGTACAAACATATTATCCAGGTCGGTGGTAAGTTTTAAAAACTCTGATGCCATATCTAATCAGGTCTAAAGGATCAATCATTACCGTAATTTTTCCCAATACATCTTTTCCATTGAATTTTTATAGAACAAACCTTTCAAATTTATCCTTATCCTCCTCAGGGATAATATACCAAATTTTAACTGCGCCTTGATGATTGTAGTTAATTGAATTTATATTGCAGTCTTAGACATGCCAGCAGAAAGTGGAAAACATCATCCCCATATAAATCCAAGGAATGGTGATGCCTCCAATATATTCACGCTTTAAATCGCTAATTTTCAAGAGTGAACATTAAGACCGATAAACGTTATTTAAATTGAAAAGATTGTCAGCGTAGTTAAAGTTAGGATCGTTGTACTTGGAGCAGTTTTGCTTGGGAAACCCACTTCCATATCTGCTAGCTGGCAGATCAGCCGCATACTCCACTGTTACTTTATATTTTTTTGGAAATTTTTACTCCTCTTCTGGACCAACTCCTTCTATCAAGCTCCAATATTCATTTTCCAGCCTGCAGAGTGGTGAACTCTTTTCTTCTTCGAACTTGTATTTGTATTTTCTCTAAAAATTGATGGCCATGTTGTAAAACTGTTCCAAAGAATAAGCCTATTTCTTTTCTTCGAAGGACTAAATAAAAAATAAATATTAATGGAGCTGATTCCCTAGGGAATCATAGAAAAAGTAGTACCCGACCAATTTTAAGCTCGTGCAATTTTTGGATGCGAGTTGTTATGTCAATTTTAGAAGATTTCAGGCAAATGGGAGGATTCCATTCTGGAGGAGTTATCAACTTAACAGCCCCAAAATTTGAGTATTTTACCTGTAGTTTCATAATCAAGATCAAGGGATCATCATTCATATCCTTTATACTTAACTTTATTTCTGGAATAAAAGGAATTTTTTCATATTTTCCCATTTTACAAAGCTAAAGAACCTCATTTCCTCTTTTCACTTTTTTTTGAAGGAAATTCACTTGCCCTTGAGATTTTTCGTCTTTTTTAGGTGTGGAATGAGGTCTTTATCTTTTTCCTTCAAAATCAACTCTGCGGGTTTTCATTAAATTAAATTTATTATTCATCTAAAATGGTGAGGCATTTGAATGGTCATAATTTACCTACTATTATGCTATCATATCTCGCATCCAATTGATATCTTTAAAGGTTATCAAGTAAAGAGGACCTATAAATTGATTTGATCTAAGTTTCATATTGCATGATATCCATTAAGATAGATGATAATACTATTGACAATCATACTTTCTTTTTCATCTATTGGTAAAGCTCTTCCCGCATATAGTTCCCGAACTCGTTTTAGAGACGTGTTTATGGCATTTCATTCACTCGGTTCTTTAGCCATCCCATTTATTTCACTTTTGTTGTGTGGTCTGCGTAAAAGAAAGCATACAATTCCTCAATAGCGCTCTCTAACTCACCTTTCACTTCATGATCTCGTCGGTTTATCAACATCTTTTTCATCAATTCCGTATGTTGCTTACTAAACTCGGATTATATTTCCCATTGAATATTGTTTTTTTAATTTTCGCAGTAGAAGTTAATGAAAGTTTTACGCAGATACATATTTAACTATTCATTAGGACCTTACATCTTTTCAGGCAACTATCGAACAGTGTCAATGTCCTTGATGTTATAAATTTCACTTAAGGCGTACTCACATATCTTGCCTTTATTGACCCTCAGCATGCGTTTTAGTCGAATATCTATTGCTTTAGGCTTACGAAGTAAGGCAGCTATGCTGGCAATTATTGTGGCGTCCACATTGGTCTCAATTTATTAATTAATAGCGAACCTAAATGTTCTTTCGCTTAGCATATAATCAATCTGTGGACAAAGTGGCTTTTTATTGACTTTTTTCCAGCCAATTTTGCTTGAATAACTGTATCTTCCCCTTAGTTCTTCAGGTGCTGGTTCCTTGATATACACGTCCATCCGGAGTTAATTATCCTCTGCGACCTCTAATAAATGGTTGTTGCTGTTGATACTCAACTCCTGATAGATGTTGTAAGGAGACTACCCTTTAATGGCCTTCAACGCATAATGATTTTATTTGTTATGATTGCACATTTTGATTAAGAGATCACGAATATGGTAGAACTTGTGATGGACTGGTTCATCGAAACCAGAAATTAAACTATAGGTTTGTCTGCCAAGGGGATTGAGGACGAGAATGTTTTGTTTTGAAAGTGCACCTAGACTAGAAAAAAACAGCTGATGTTGCTGATTATAGAGATACTCTATCTTCTGTCTAACAGCAGGAGTTAATTCTTTAAAATTGTTTTCATTGTAAAGTGGACTGAAGTACTTGAATTCGGCGTATTTGAACTCAATTTCTATCTTTTCTACTGGCTAAGTGGTCAATATGCGACGTAGACTGTCAAGAGCCAATGAGTAGAACTGATCAGTATAAGGTGTAATACACAGCAAATTTTTAGCCATGATATAAGTCACTGTTCAAATAAATAAGATATTGTGTATAGTTGAATGAGAGTGCATATATCACTAGTGTTTGTATATGGAAATTGGATAATTTGCTAAAAGATAATAGTGGCAATAGTTACAAGTTGGCATAGGAGTGGTCATGTTATCGGACGTTCATATTCAAATCAATTCTTCACTTTTCATCCGACTGCACATTAACTTATATTTTCACACGCATTTGTAATAGCAATCAACTTTGCATGGTCAAATCTGTAACTCTACTCTTCTTTAAGATGAAGTCGATACTGACATTTAAACCACTATATGGAACAAAACATGTTTAAAAGGAAGAGACGATGCGAAACTAAATGCCTAGAGCATGCTTTTTAGATAACAAATGCGGAAAATAGCAAATATGATATCATGGTTTCTTTTTGCCCAAAATACTACAGATACCCAAAGCCACCTGAACAAACTCACCCAGTTTTTAACTTAGACTATCAGTATTTCACATCTGCTTTTATCTTGGGAGTAGATCGTCGTATCTTAGCCTGCAGTCATTAGCAATAACTTGCCTAACACAATAAATAAATTCGATAATCTCTTTAAAAGCCAGGCACAATTCTCTTTCCGCGTCCTCACAAGAAGCACACCCTGTGTTCCGTTTGCAAGCAAAAATATACAAATTATTATGCTCACATTATGAGTATGGAGCACAAGTTGCGAATCAATAATAGTTAATATAATAACTTTATTCTTGAGCTGCAAGATCTGTATAAAGAGTTACATGTCTAGTTGGCTCCAGTTCCCCTTCGAATTGTTGACATTGCTTGTAAAAAAAATTAAAAATCAACGGAGCCAGAAGATAATAATGGAGGAGATACAGATAACAAGAATGAGAGCGATTTAAATAAGAAAAAAGAGGAGAAGAAGATCGCTGATGAGATTGTCAGTACAAATAAAAACTTGCAGATTATACCAAATTAAATCGCACAGTATATTATTAGCAGTGACAGCAATGATTAAGATTCGTAAAGCGATACTAGTTGTCAAATACATTCAGTTTAAACTATCAGTAGCAGATTAGATACATCTTCCTCCTCCCAAAGCTCATCAAGTTCTAGTTCTTAAAGTAGAGGCAGAGAGAAGATTAAAAGTAAAGTTAAAAATGAACAGATTACTGAGATTAATTTAAGTAGCGATGACAGTGTACAAATTATAAGCGTGTTTCAGCCAAATAAAGCAAAAACAAAGAAAAAGGCAAAATCAAAAAAATGTTTGAAAATGAAGGAAAAAACAGGTTAAAATGTAGAATCAAATCACAAGAATTAAAAAAATAAAAAGACAAAAACTATTAAAAAAACAAACTAATAACCACCGAGAGAAAAAATCCGAATGAAGCCTGGGCCAAAACCAAGATCGAGATTTATCGACCTATCATCAAGTAGAGAGGGAGCTGAATATTTAATAAAATCAACAAAAATGAAATACTAGCCGCATCCGGTGAATCGTCCCGCCTAAATCCTGATATAAAAATCTCAAATTGATGATCCAATGCTATAAGTAGCAATGTAAAACATTTTGGATTCAATTGTGGAGACGATTAATCCAAATAAGAAACTAAATTTAAGTTTTATTCCCTCTTTTATGAGAGAAAACAATGATGAAATTCGATTCGATGAGAATGATAACGAAGATGAAAAGAGTTATAGACTCGAAGATGAGCACAATCAATCATCAGCTAACTTTAACGAGATTGCCAATCAAGAGAATATCGCATAATCCATTGAGAATTTACCCATTTCTTTTGATAAAAGTGATCTTTAAAAAGAGAAGGAAATAGATAATAAATAATTACATGATATCAAACCGATATAAAACAGCAATGACCATTAAAATTTTTTAATAGCAAAGTCCATCAAGAAATAACTAATGCAGAACAATATATAGAGGCCAATTGAATCATAAACTAGTAAAAATCATCATAAAAACAGTTAACTTAACTTTAAACCCAAAGTTCAAGTTCAGTTAAGACAGAATAAAAAAAGACCCCCAAGAGAATCGCCATCAGATTGTTTCAAATCAACAAACTTTGGCAGAAAACGTGTAATAACTAATGATCTTCAGACAATTCCAAAAACAAAAGGTAAAATGATAAGTTTAGATGAGGATGAAATTGTGGAGGTGGTAATTTCAAAAAATAAAAATAAAATTGACATGCAGGTGATTAAGCAATACGAAGAGAAGAAGATAAATCAAAAACATACGTCCAAAAAAAATGTTTCGAATCAAGCTCAAAGAGGTTAGAAATAAGGACAGAAAGAGTCATTTACTTAAAAAAAATGTGCTTATAATTATAAATCAAAGTAAAATACTAATTTTGGAGAGGCAGTTACTCGTCAAATTTAAGCCGACCCCTTATTGAGCACGCTATACGTGACTAATGTGGAAATATCTCCACTTTGTGTCTCGAATTTACTAAGTTTAACTTCGCCAAATCAGCAATCAGATGAGCCTGAATAAAAAATTGAAAAAGTTTTATTGACTGATCCAATTTGAACTAATATTTTATTTTTACTTAAAATATGCAATGATAATATTGTCCCAATCTAAGTTTTAGAATTATTAATGTCATTGATGCGAAAGATATTAATTTAAAGGCAAATTAATAAAAGAGAAAATTAATAATTGATAATTGATAATGGCTGTTAGTGAAGAACTGATCAAACACTCAGCGTAAAAAACAAAAAATTATTATTTAATATTTATTAAATATTAAGAGTCATAGTAAGTCATAATTATTCGATAATTGACATCATCAGATCAATAGACCTCGTTTTGAGTATAAAAATCAGATTAGAAGATGAATTTTATATTTTATATTTTAAATTATGCCAGAAGAAAAGCAACAATACCAGAAGTATAGTACTATAGATTTAAACAGTCCAATAAATTCATCTATAAAATCGAATAAAATTTATTATAAAGTTTCATTTTTTTTTCAAAGATTTTTTATCAATCATAAGATAAAGCATTGACCATTAAAAATTAGGGTTGATTTTTCAAATTTCAAATGATCTTTGCTTCCGCTATTTAATTTAATCATTAAATCACTTTTTTTCGAATTTATTATAAATAGAAAAATGAGTTTAGCATTAAACTACAGTCTCACACCCACTCCGCTAAGCAACAGCAACAGCAACAGCAACTTGAAATTCTTTCATTCCAACAATAAGATTACCTCGAATTTACAGCAAAATGCCACATAGTCCACTTTAGGACTTAAAGAAAAGGGAGAAAAAATAGAAACTACCAACACTCAAGCCTTCGTCTAGAAACATAAGATCTCGTTTAAAGACAACGAGCTTACTTGCTTTCAACTTATCAACTTGCCTCCTGCCGTCAACAAAGTATCTCTTTAATATCTAAATTGCTTAGAATTTTCAGTTCTCTCCTATACCGTACCACAACTTGTGAGTTTGGCAAGAATTATTATAGATGCAACTCCTTAACGCAAAATTATTGGCAAGGCGTTCAATCTCAACAGACTTATTTAACTTATATCTGAAGCTTACAATGTCATTTCCTATCATAATTTTTCTCATGCATTCTCGGTGATGCTTGTAATCATAACTCTATACAGCTATTGCATCAGTCGTACAATCGTTCGCCGATATTAAGAAAAAGTTTGACGGAAAAGCAATGGTTTTATGTTTATATGGCAGCTTTGTCCCATGACATCAGCCATCCAGGAACTACTAATTCATTTGAAGTAAAGTGTAAAAGTAAAATTGCCCTGGAAGCAGGAAATGAATCTGTGCTATAAAAAATGCATTTGGTTCATCTTTGGGCTATTCTCAAAAACAATAGTCAGGTAAATTTTCTTCAGGGTTACACATCATACGAATCAGCAGATATCCGTAAGCTGATAACCAGAATGATTCTAGCAACCGATGTAGCAAAGCACTTTAAAGGCCTGTAAAATTTAAAGCAAATAAACAAACAGAAAAAATTAATGGACGGAGAAACTTCACTTTTGGTGATTGAACAACTCTTCCATGCATGCGATATTGGGAATCCCTGTCTTGACTTTGACAATTATATGAATTGGAGTGCATTGGTTAGCTATGAGTTCAATGAAGTCACTAAAAAAGAGAAATAACTGGGCTTACCAGTGACGAGTTTTCTCAAATATGAAAATTTAACAAGATTTTATGGGGGACAAATCGGATTTTGTAATGGATTGGTATTGCCCCTATGGATGTAACTGAATGTAACTTTTCCCGGTCTCGATGAAATGAAAAATAATATCCTTAAAAATTTAAAGGAATTATAGAAGAAAAAGGAAAGCTCATAATGATTTGGAAGGCCTTTAATTTTTAATTTTTAAATTTATCGAATATCATTATGCAAAACTATATCTAAGCGGGTCAGTATTGTTAGATTGTAATGATCCTTTATCTAGATTAATATTAAATTACATTCATCAAAGGATTGCCAGCTGGTAAGTGTTATTTTATTAAAGTAGTTGAAGAATTTTCCTTTTTTTTACTGTTGTCTCATCTGTTTTTCATTTGGAATAAAATATTTTTATGATATATATTCAAATGTATCGATCCAGATCACAAGCATCTAAACTGGAGCGAGAATAATAGTCAGCACTAAACACAAAACAAGCACTAGCACTAAAAAAGGAACCATTACAATATCCAAAACCTTAAAGATAAAACAAAGTTTCAATTGGGCACCGGGCTAAATAAAAACCAGGCTTTAAAAAGTATTCTGTAAAATAATAAAAAACATATAAATAAAAGCCATTAAAAGACAAACATCAGAGCTCGATCATTTCCATTAACCAAAATTAAAGTTCAAAATTAAAGGACAAGATTTTGCAGCAGTCAGAGCAAATTAAAAATGAAATCATGCTGAATGGATATAAAATATAGCAAAAATTATAGTTTCAAAGAAAATTACTATACAATTCAGAAAAGATAAAAAAAAATATTATACAATTGAGAAACATGTTGGATGAACAAGAAAGGTATAAGAGCAACAAACAAATTAAAAACAAATAAATAAAATTAATTTCAGAGGAATTAATTCGAATAAATAAGGATCAACCAATGAATGAGTTTATTAAAGATCAACTTAAAAGTCAGTTTAAAAACATTATGAGTTAAACCATAAATTAAATTCAAAGTAGAAATAATGAAAGGTAAATGAGGTTTTATTTGGATCTCAAAGAAAAAATGGAAAGAAACGATGCCAATTTGAAATATCAAATATTCTATATTTAAAATAAATTGAATGATTTAACGTTTAATAATATTGATTAAGGACTTATTAAAAGATACAAAACAAGAATCAATATGTACAGAATCTAAACAGAATAAAAATTAAAAATTTATGCTTTAGCCAAAAATAATCCAGACAATGATCTTAATAATAAAAAAAGAAATTTATAGAATAGCCAAAATAAAATAAATGCATAACATAAATAACAAATGGGAGTCTTTTAAAACGATCAGGTCAACAAAGAGATATCTGCTCCGGACTAATAGGCTTATTTAGAGAAGCAGTATGATTTGAAAATAGTAAAATAGTAAAATGAGAAGCTATAAACTGTTTTTTTTAAAAGATAATAGATCTAAATAAAATAAAATATAGAAATAGAATATGCTCCAGGATATTAATCATAAAAAGCAATGTGCCGAATTTAAATAGGACAATATTAAAAGGAACTGGAAAAATATTTGAAATGTAAGAATTAAGCAAATACTTTCTAAAAAAATAGAGAATAAAAAAAGAATTTATAAAATAAGGAAATTATTTAGGTGAAAGAAATATATAAACTCTGATAAAACTATATAGATGAATGCTATTCAACTAATGATTTCGCAAAAGCAAAGAAGTTTAATTAATCATAATTAAAAAGATTAAGTGATAGCGAGCCAATCATTCCTGAATAGGAAATATTGATATTAAATTTAAAATTGGAACTGGTAACAGAATAATTAAATTAAACAAATTCAAACATTGAAAAAAATATGCACTCACTAAATGACAGCAAATTTTAAAAAATAAAATTGAGAAAATAACTAATAAATTTATAGAGGTTGTCTGGAATATAGTAAAATAAATAGCCAAAGAAGGAAGAATAATGAATCAGAGATATGCTATGGTTAAAACAAAATGATTATTCATAAAATTGCTTATTAATTTATTATTTGAATATTTAAAATATTTAAAGGGTACAGTGATTTAAATTTCCTTTCTTATGGATAATATTACAGGATTTATAAATAAAAACAAATTTACCGCATTTAACCGAGTTTATTATTAAATATTAAAAGCCCAATAGACAAGTCATGAGCTCCAAAGTGATAATCTTCTTTCTCACAATTTCTAAAAATATGCTCGAAAAGTTTTGATGATTGCAAATATATCCTCAGAGTTGTGTATCTGCCAAGGCTATGAGAAATAATGAATATTTCATCGAGGTCTTTGGAAGAGAATTAACATCGAAACGAATTACGAAAAAATCAGCAAATCTTTTGATAAGTATCCAAAATTTGCCCTTAATTAATGGCATTATTTATCTGTCCTGTTTTAAACTTAAAGATGTAGAGTGAGACCATCAAGCTCGTCGCTTGGTTTTATTGTAAAAGTATAAATAGAGGTCAAATGCACATAAATGCGAAAATTACATTACTATTATTCCGAAAATGTAAAAAGACATAAAGTAATTTCTAAAAATATTATGATAAGGAGTGAATTTGATTCGAAATATATGCGAGAATAAGTTAGAATGGGGAAGTAATTAATGCATAAATTAATTCGTGAATATTTTATTTTCGACTGATTTATAAAATTGCAATCTTTGATTTCAACCGTTAGAATTTCCTATTTATTGAATTTAACATATTTAAAAATTTCAAGCCAAGTAAATAACTCAAGAATGTCATAGATTGAACAGAGCATTGCTAAGATATAGAATCAACTTCATAAGGTTAAAAAGAATAAAATGTAATCACATTCAAAGTCTTAACAAACAAATTCTCCATTCAAAAAAAAATCGCCAAGTGAGGCGACTTAAATGATTAAAAAGGTGGAGGAGAAGAAAAGAGTGTGTCGTTACTGGGAGAAGAAATTAGTTATTATCTAAGATCGCATACAAAACACTAACGTACTCCTATCACAATTGAAAAATAATAAAAAACATTTTATCAAGCAAGGTTAGGCGCTTTATATGAAAATTCCTTTATCTAATAATAAGGCTGAGGAATTAAAGGCACAAAGGAATTTAAAAATACGAATTGTGGACAGGATAAAGTATAAGATTAAAATTAAAGAGAAACACGTACTTTTGATGGAAAATTAAAAAATGAGACTCCAAAATCAGGAAATAATCGACCCACATCGATTTAAATAGCTTCAAAAAGAAATTAACTAAACTTTTTAGCTAAATTACTAAAAGATTTTGGAAGAATATAAGATTCGTTTATAAAAAAATGAAATTTTTTTCGAATACGATATATAAAGTATTTATGCAAAATATTTCCCACATTATGAATTTAAAAAGCATAAATGGCTTGAGTTACGCTTGAATGATGAAAATAAAAAATTGTTATAATCGACCTTAAATACTGTTCAAAAACGTGAACTTATAAAATAATGGATTTTTGAGTAAAAAGAGTAAATTAAACAAAAACAATTATAAAGGGAATAGTAAATTAAACAAAGGAAATTAGCCCAAAAACTAGCTATAAAATCTTAATTAAAGAAGAAGAGGATTTAACTCATCAATTTGGAAGGAAAATTGAAAAATTAATCAAATGAGATACAAATGAAATTGATAACATTGGAAATCAATGGCACAAAGGCAGATATCAGCTAATTGGAGTAAAAAATAAAAAGATTGAAGTAATAATAATAGAAAGAATATCATCAAGCCGTAAGTAGGATGAACAAATAAAACTAGCATTCAATGATTTCGCAAAAACAGGAAGAAACGCCATCAAGACTCGAATAAAATTGGGCGAATATATTGAAGTACCGGCAATAACGATTAAGAATTTAAAACTTAATTTTTAAAAAGGAAAAATAAGCTAACGGAGTTTAACTGACTGATCGGATCGATAAATTAAACAATTGCATCAAGATAGGGTAAAACAGAAAGGGAGTTGGAAATACATTTGATATCGAGGAAACAAGATTTTATATCAGAGGTGCCTAGATACAACTACGATATTAGGTATAAGATCTAAAGAGTACTTTAATGTTTGAAGAAGGAATACTCTCTCAAATAAATAGAGATTATAAGAAAATTCCACAGGAGTAAGAATAGATGATATTAAGTATCCTTTCAGCAATAAATACTATACAAGAAACAATAGATAAAGATACAGCCGCAGAAAAATCTGCCCGTAATCAACTTGATGAGTATAAAAAATAATAAGATAAGATTAGAAATCAAATAGAGTTGATCTCATAAGTGATGAGCTTCAAGTCTCTGAGGGATATTAATGCGAGAAGTGCAGTTAATTGACATAATCCATGATTATCCATCAAATAAATTATATCAAACTATGATCCAAGAGCATTATTAATATAATCTTCAAGCAATATCTTATTATATGTGAAGTCATCTAACTACTATTAATATAATCTTCAAATTTTACGCACAACAAAAATAGTGAACAGCAAACATTTACAAGCCCAGTGCTCAAGGCTCAATGACTAATATGTTTTTCACATCTAAAACAGCGAACTGCAGCCGATAATAAACTTAGGGGAATTCTAAGATGTTTACTTGGATGTCGTTGATCCTTAACGTCATACAAATATCACCGCGTATGACCTACTTGAAAAATAATAATATTCATGTTTAAGAGAGATCCTTCTTCCATAACATTTGGCCTATTTGGACATGAATCTCATTAAATATACACTTTATTAGTCTTCAATCACCTTAAATTTCATGAATATGCGTATCTTCCTCAGTCTGATCTATTACTCATGGAATTCCTATTAATTTTCTTTTTGCTGTTATTTGCCAATTTTATTATATTTGAATATTATATAAGCTTATTTCTTATATAATTTTATTGTTCCATGACTGTAAAAAAACGTGCTTGATCGGGCTCTATGGCAAAAGTCTAGTTCTGTGGGGGGTGTAGATGCCCAGGTTTAGACATTAGCAGTCTATTCATAATGATCCTAGGACTTTGAAAATTTCAGGAAAAAGGGTAAAGCTCTTGAATTCCCTCCTAATTTTGGCAAAAAATATAAAAAACTTGCCTGTATTATTAAAACTACATTTTTCATGCATTTTTGATTTGGAGTCGGAGGGTATTCAACTTTTGAAGATGAAATTACTGATTGTTTGAGTTTTCCGCAAACTTTTAAATTGTTGAACATAAACTCAAAACAGAAATCAATGACCAAAATCCAAATTTCCTAGTAATTCGAGTATATATAAGCATTCTATATGTTTTAAAAAGTTAGAATGACTTTATTGTATAAGATAATGGTCGTTATTAGACTTTATTCTATTGATCATATGACACAGCATATAATGGGTTAAGTGCCTTTTGAATTTATCAACTTCTATATTAATAAAAATGGATGTATTTATGTCTGTTTGCTCGCGAGGTAGGCGAGAGCAACAACAACACAGCCAATAGACACATCAGCTATCCCATCAAATAAAAAACATTGATGATTAAATTGATCAATATCTATTTTCAGAAAGTGAGTTGGACAACCTACAAAGTCGTACAAATGAGCATCTAAGCAACCTTGACTCAGTTTACCCCCCAACAGGGCGAGTGCTGCGTCAAAGAAAGCCAATTCAGAAAAATAGTTCGATAAATTTATTTAAACTCCCCAACAAGTTTGCCAAAAGAAGCAAGAAAATTAAGCCAAGTCCCTACCACAACTATCAGAAGCACCTCAATCTTGCCATTAAACAAATGGTGCTTTTGCCTGCTTTGACTGACCGCTCTTCTCGCATCTAAATCATTGCCCAAGACCTGTGGAACATCTTTCTCACTAGTGGCAGCTCAACAAAGAGAATCCTACACTTCGTATTCAACTAAACCAACGAATATGAGGCGAGATAAAATGTTCTATAATATTTTGGTTTGAGTTAAATTTACCGTTAATATTCTGGGTAATAAGTCTCTGCGGCAAAGAACTATATCACTCAATTAGCCCTCTAGCAACTTACTGATAAACATATTAATCGGTATCTGCAGCAACGTCGTCTGAAAGATCCCGTCAAGTTCAGAAAATATTTGGAAATTTTCCAGCGCTAGCTTTAGGATGGATTCATTAAAAAGCGCTTTACTAACCATTTGCACAAGTGGCAGCTCGATTCGCTTTTTGAGGAAAGGACTGCCCAGTGATTCATTACCCATATTTAAAATTATTTCAAAGAGTCTAATGATTGCATATACTATTATGAATCTTGAAACTATGATTACAATGAATGAATTTACATTGATATAAGTGAATACACCTCTGAGGAGAGTTATCTAAAAGCTTTTTCAAAAATAACAACAATTCTTTTGTAAGGATTTTTTTTCATAATCTTTTAAATCAAATATAATCTTTAATGGATTTTTTTATCATTTCTTGAATATTAAAGATGGACTTGTTAATATTGTACTATAAAACTGTCAATTTTAATTATAACTCATGGAGTTATCAATTCAAAATATATTTTGCTTGTAGTAATTTCAAAGCATAGCACACTTGAATAGTATTGAGAAAACTATTTTTTTAACTTTAATGTTCTTTAATATTTAAGCTGAGCTAATTTTAAGGATTTCTCATTTCCATGAAATATTGATCAATAAACCTTAAACTTAAATTTTTTATTAAACAATTGATGGATGATAATAATTTGCAAGGGGGATGCCAGTAGAACGAATTTTAAGGCGGTTGCTGAAAAATAGATCTTGATTCAATGATCTCAAAAAACAATTTTTGTACATAAAAAATATCTGCATTGAAAAGAATGAATAAAAAGACTTCTAAAAGTAACTTTATGATATTGTATATGTTAGCTATTATATTTTCGATTGAATTGATAAAGTTTCATCATTTATGAATTTAAATCATCATGATATAAGACGTATTCATAATTTAAATATATTTAAATGAAAGGTTAGTAGAATAAAAAACAGGCCTACTTTTCTGAACATTTTGCAAAGTTTAGGGTTTCAAATTCTTAAAAAAAAGGTGGCAAAAATCAACATCTTTAGAAAGAAGAGTAAAATTCAATTATAAGGCCAGCAACTTAGCAATTAAAAATGTTAAGTTCTAGAACTCCTAATTCAAAGTAGAAACTATAGCAAAGAATTAGAAATAAAAAACGATAAATCCAATCAACAGAGTTATCAGTAAATTTCTCTGCAAATAATTTAGCATAAACACGTAGCAAACATGAATCAATGGTAAAGGATCTTTATGAACTAAAAAAGAAAATGAAATCTGGTAAAGATCTATAACAAAGATATACAAAGGAAATATCAATAAAAACTAAATTAATAAGATTAATGTAAAATTAATAAATCAGAATAAATAAGTAAGAGCAAATAACTGATGAAATGAAAAAGAATATTTAAAAAGAAATTTTAAACCTAAAGAAATAAAGCATTAATTTAATTTAACATCGATATTAAAGATACAAATAAGAGTAAAATATATATTTAACAGAATAATCTAAAGAAAATGATTCAAATTTGGAAATGAAATGTTTATAAATATAAAAGAAATTGATAAACCCAAATTTTGATAGTGAACCAAAATAAATTTCAAAAAAATACAAATATAGAATAAAGAAGTATATTGAAGAAAAAAAAAAAGGTGTTTTATTGGAAAAAGCTAGATAAAGGGATGAGATAAATGCTCAAGAACAAATTTTGTCAGAATAATATTAGCAAGAATGGAGGCTCATTTAAAAATTAAAATCGTAAAATATATCATTTAAGAGATTAAATGATAAGCTATTAAAATTGGAACTATAACATAAGAATCAATAAGAAGATTATAATAGACAAAAGGAAAATATATAAAACATTTTACAATAGTAAAAATAATGGTAGGAGATTGAAAAAGGGAAAAATCATTACCATTTGAGAGAATTATAATGGAGCCATCGAAAATCTTTAAGAATATTACTATAACAATATTAGGAAAAAATGATAGATTGGAGTCAATAGTCCAGATTAGCTTAGGAAAAAATTCGCAAATAAATGGATGAATCAAAAAAATAAAAACTCAAATAATATAATAAATAAGTGAAATATCAGGAAAGAATTGTTTTGGAGATGAAATAAAAAATTTAAAGAGATGAATTATATAGGAAAATATAGAAATTAAAGGAACAGTTAAAGGGCTAATCTGAGACTCCCATAAAATTAATGATGGAATCCAGATATAACATTTAATATTTATTAAAAATGGATTTAGCTAAAAATTAAATTTCCAAATATGAGTAGGAAATTGAAAAAATGAAAAAATAGGAATAAAAATTGATAAACATAAAAAAACACTGTTTGAATATCGAATAATCTTTTTAGAAAATAGCACTCATAGCTGTCTCAGAAAGTAAAAAATATTATGAAAATAGAATGGGAAACGAAAAATTGAATTATGAAACAGATGTAAAATAAAATTAATTATTATTAAAAAAGGAAAAAATAAGATTCTAACAAAATTAACAAAATGAAAAAAGATATTTACACTAAATTGAAGCAAAATAAAAAAAATTATTATTGCTAATGACCAAAAGGTAAAATGATAACAATATCTATATAAATTCAAAGTTAGTTCTTCAAAGATAACTTCAAACATATTAAAAACAAGTTGCTGATCAAAGATAGGCATAAGAATAACGATATCTAAGAAATTTACAAGATCTTAGTTAAAAAAGATAAAGTAATTAAAAGGATTTTAATTCTAAATATTGTTTTTTTTAGCAAATAGACAAGATATTTTAAAAATCTTAGCTAAATTAATAAAAAAACTTATACAAATAAATAATTTCAAACTGCTCATTATAAAATAAAAGATTTTTAATGTAAATATAAGAATATTAGAAAAACCTAAAATAATTTAAATAAAAAAAATAAACCTTATAAATTTTTTATACAAATTAATGTTAAAAGCAAAATATATTACGGAGTAAATAGATTTAATAGGCTAAATAATAATATTAATAAATATTGAGGAATTTAAATGCATGGTATCTAGATAAAAATAATTTAAAATCACGATGGTTCAATGAAAAATTATAATTAAAAACAAAAAATGATCTTTAATAGCACACAAAAATATTGAACTAAAAAGCAGAGTAATGTTCTTCTATGGGTAAATTATGGACTTCAATATAAAAAGAGATTTTATTATCTTAAGAGAAAATTTTAGATTCCGAGATAAGATTAAAATAACTCGAACACTCTCTAGCATCATTATATAGAGAGCAAGCTAAATTATAAATTTAACTAAAACGGATGAATTAAAAAATATAAGAAGAAATTGAGAAAAAGGAACGTGATTCACAAGAATGATCTATTATCATCAAGTTATTATTATCATTATTAGATTATTAAATTTATTTACTATTTAGTTTTAATGTTCTTTTTTTAAATATTTAATTGAAAAAATAAAATAAATTGTGTCAAGTATTAATATATTTAACGAGATTGATGAAAAAAGACTTTATTTATGGGACCTTAGCATGAAATTCAAGCTGAAATTGTACTTATTCAGTATAAAATATATTATTTTCTGAAATTTAGCCAAGAAAATGCAATCAAATATCAAATTTCAACTCAAAAGGTCAGCCATCCAGCATCCATAAGTCGACTACCGTCTTTCTGTGCCAACAAATACCATGGAACACAATCGTTTCTCCTTCAGTTCAAATCAAGTACCAGCCGTATTTCGATTAAGCGATATGACCAGTCTTAATCAAGTCGGAAAACGGTCTCATTTTATTGAATCAAATTAGTTAGAGGAGGTCACTTTAAAAACTCCAAGCAGCTTATTGTCCACCCTCAGCCTGCTGGAAAGCAAATTGTCGTAGGCTAAAAAACAGCTTGATATAACTGGTAATTCATACGTGAACACTTCTGTGATCGAAATCAACAGTTTCAAAGATTCCTCATCTACAGAAGAAAAATGGGGAGGAGAATCCATGATTGAGAAACAGGACGAAAGCACTATTAATTTGGAGAGTAATAGAAGGTTACTATCTATCATGCGTAGTAAGGAGATGCTAATACGGGCCAGTAAGATGAAGACTTATTATCTTGCTTAAGTCGTAAAAGGAGTTGCTGGCATCAATGAAAGAGCCCTAGAGCATCTTCATATTTCTTTAGAAGTGCTAAAGAACTGTAGACAAATTACTTTGCCTAATTAAACAAAAATAAAGAGATCTAAAGGAATCGTATCCAAGTTTTTCTAAAATCATAGCAAACCTATTCTTGCCCTTGATCTCGATGAAACTTTAGTGCACTGTGATGTGGAAAGAAACAGTTTTGATGACATTGAAATCGACATTAAGTACGATTAAACAACAGTCGAAAAGATGTTCATCTCAATCAGACCCTACGCCATCAGCTTTCTAAAAAGAATGAAGAAATACTTCGAGATAGTGGTTTTCACAGCGAGTGATAAAGCTTATGCTGATGCCATTCTGAATGAGATTGATCCTGATTTAGAATACATTAGTCATCGGCTGTATCGTTAGCATTGCGTGAAGCTTCATGACAAAGTCTACGCCAAGGACCTCAGAATCATAAACAAGGACCTTTCAAGAATAGTGTTAGTGGATAACTCTCCTTTCTCTTTTCTATATCAATTTGAAAATGGAATTCCAATTCTTCCCTACAATGGCGGTGAAGACAGCGAGTTACTTTCTTTAGAGAAATACCTCTAGCAACTTCAAAAGTATCATGACGTTCGAGAGTTAAACAGGAACACATTTAAATTATAAAAATATGGATAGTTTTAGGAGTGCGAACAGTTGGTAAAGGAACTTTACTGTGGAGACAAGTATTTTTGATTTTCAATAATACTTACAGTAAGAGGCTTTATATGATCATACTTATCTTTATTTAAATCAAACATAATTGAATTTACGATTTATTAATCAAAAGGAATTATGTCATTAAAATCGAGAACCTGTACCAACAAAATTTAAGTATCAAGTTGCATTTCTATTTTAAAATAATTCTAACTATTGTTCGATCGATTTTAGTTAATCTTAAATTATACACACCTTAATAATGAATTAGATATTCAATATGCTCAATCACTACTATTATGAAATTAACGATTCTTTCATAAGGTTCTTTTCAATAACTTTTGTATCGTTCACCTTATCGACCACCATCAACTATTCTTGTTGTTTGTGCTTCTTATGCAGATAACGGATAGTAGCCGCAATTGCAAATACCATAATAATGCCCAATGCAAGAATAAGAAGCATAAACTGTGTTTCAGATGAGCTGTTCTTCACTCCGCAATGCACTACATACTTTTCGTCTTTCCAGCTGTTGTACCAAGTGTAAAATGTTTCGACGTTGCACTACATATTCCAATCACAGAATGGAATCTTTCTATATTAGCCATTGTATCGAATCTTGAAAGTGTTGGTCCCGTTATTGTATTGAGAGACTTAGAAAATCAGATTGGCTGTATAATTTGGGTACTCCACAATGCATGTATCCGTATTTTTAGCATTACCGAGCAGGAAATTGTCATAAATGCATTTAACAGAGGTAAGGCCAAGTCTAGCCAAATAATTTGCGACAGTGGTGTCGTGAGCACTGTAAAAGGCCCATTGAACTCCTTCCTGACTTGCCGTAACTCGTTTAAAATGGTTGACTGTCTCATTGAAATAGCCAGTGGCAGTCATACTAAGTTGTTCCTCAGTGAAAAACAAATTTAGGTAAACTTCAAGTCGGTAAATGGCATCAAGAGCCCGACTATTATCTGAGTTTTCAGTGAAAACGGGGAGAATTCCAGCTTGACGTTGGTATTTCATACAATGAGCATTATCATAGTAGTGGCTGACGTCCCAGAAGGTTAAGTCTACCTTCATTTGAGAACTTAAAACACTTATCGCTCGAGTTATGTTAGGATGACTAATAATTTATTTTGCAAAGGAATTTTGTTGATTGGCTTTCATGAGTTATGACTGCTTGTAACAGAATTCAGATGAGTAAGTGCGTAGAAAATCACCATTATCCCATGGGCTCATCGGACCTTTTTAAGAATGGATTGCAATTGGGTTAAACTTGGGCAAATTCATAAAGACCTCATCTACATATACACAAATGTACTTGAACTTCGACTAGCTCCAGGCCACTGAGGCAGAGAGAATTGATAATCATCTGAAACAAGGGTGAGGGGAGCCAGATTTTAAAAGATGCCTGCCAGTTGTGATTAAACGCTTTCTATTGTTCTTCTCACGTCAGTGCTTTTGACATAGAATTTCGATTGATTATAAGCTGCATTGAAAGGACTATTCTTTGGAAACAATCTTTCCCAATACTCGCTATACAGCTTTTGCCCCAAAAGATAATGCATGCTCTTACCTTGCTTGGTCAGTTCGCCTGCGGATTTTTGTTCTGTTGCATAGTAGGAATTATCATTTTTGGAGGGATAAATTGGATATCTAGCTCCATGCCTGAATACCTCCTGAACATAGATTAGCCGAGGCTTTTATTGAGCAATGGCAAGCACCATCAATAGTGCAATGATAGCCAAGATATCTGTGCCCCTACCAATCATAAATAAAATACAGAATCAATATTTAAACAGAATTTACGTCATAAGACAGTCCGTTATAATTATTCTACCTTTAACCTTTAATATTGAATTGATAAGTTGAGATACATCAGCGTCATCTGCGCTTAAAAATCACATTCAAAAGCTTGGGGACTGCTAGTATCGAATAGTAAAGCAGTAAATCCGGCTTGTTATCTTTTATATCTAACTAACCCTATGCTTACTGTATTTGATAGGATCAAATATGTCCGTATACTTGCTGAAATTGAAATGCTCCCATAATTTAAACTAACTAATCTTCAGCTATCCAAATACCAAGTAATTCCATAACTCACCAAATCTACGTATATTGTGATCGACGTTATCCTCGAGCGTGAATATCTCATCTGCCTTTATATTTTATCCATCCACTAATAATTTGGCATTGCTGCATCTGCGAATGCTTACATTGTATATTTTCTGCGGTTTGGATCAGCGCGGAAATTCATGAAATCCCGTTTAAACGAAAAAATATTCTCCTTTATAGTGCTAAATTGGCTGAAGCCAACAAAGAAATGCTTTAAAGCCAGAAATGTATCGAACAGGGTTGTTTGCAGCACACTTGATTGTTCTATTCCTCCCACATTTGAGTGAAACAAATATTCAGTGTATTCTCCAAATTTGATGTACTTCAAAGGCGGCTAAATCCTACTTCGCATATGCAATACCCCTCTTGCGGTTCTGCTGATCTCTTCAGATTCTCCTTTAGTTTTTAAAAAAGCACAACTCTCCTAACCTTATCTTTTTAATCTCAAACTTACTTTTTTCCTTGGATAGTTTGGTGGCAAATTAATTTCGGATGTTGATGATTCGGTCTTGGCGGTGTCTCCACATGAAGAAACGTTAAAAGTAATGATCAAACATATAAGCAGTGAATGCAGGGATTACTAATATTAGTCCGAAATGCACGAATAAAGCAGGGGTCAAACAAAGTATTGGAATCCACTTATAGGGAGCCATTTTTTCACGTACGTAGAGACGATAGCGAAGATGGATGTCAATTATATTGAGATTTTAATTTTTGAAGTTCATCTACTCCAAGGGAAAAGTATTGATGAATTCCTCGTACGTAATGTAGTGAAACGGACTTGTTGGAGATTTAAAGAACGCTCGAATTTCAGACTATTTCCTATTTAATTCTGTGAGATAGGGATTAATATCTTTTTATGTTTTTATGTCCTTTTTGAAGGTCATTTAAAGATATATAAAAATATTGAATCATAAACCCTTTTTGGATTTTTTTGAAGTATATTTTGGGGAAAGTTGAGTTTTAGTCGACATCTCTTCTGGCTCTTTGATATAAATATTTTTCTTCTACCTAGTCATTCTCAATGCTGTAAATTATGATTGCTATCGCTTTTGGAGTTCAATTGTCTCTGTTTGACTTAGGTTTTGATCCATTCCTGACTCAATCATTGAACTGCCAGTTTAGCTGGATTAAAATACAGGCTATTTTTTAGCCTAATTGTACTTGTCCTTTGATGTGAATTTATACATGCGTCTCAATTCGCCCATACTGTGGCATGGAGATGGATAAGCCTCATTAATGATAATCCTTGGCGAATATTCTATTCTCTTCTGAGAAAAATTATAAAGTTGATTATTGTAAGAAAATTGTAAGATAGTTTGCTTGAGAGTCTCATTCTATAGAATTAGGTGATTGACTGTTTATTCGATTTGCATCTTTTCCTTATAAAACTTTTGGGACATAAGCAAATGTTCTCTTCTCATTATGTTTGTGCGAAACATTCTCTGTTCGTACTGATAACGTATTTGCTGATTGTTTTGTTATAAATGATGTATTATCTTCTCTAATTACTCAATCTTCTTATGACTATTTTCAATTTACACTTCTAGTTATCGCTTTTCCTCAAGAAATTGCTATTCCATCTGTTTCTTATCAGAGAGCACCTGCTCCATAATTAACTATATTTTTCCACTTATATATGAGAGATAAGATGCTTGGCTCTACTATTCTCGAGAAATGACTCCTTGCCCTTTGGATAATTAATACTGGTCCTATCGATGATTCGATAAACTACTATTTTGCTATGCTTTATCTTAAAATCCTATATTGTACATTTAGATTATACTGACTAAGAGTCGTCTTATAATAAACCAAAAAATAATGAGTTTGCCTAGTTTAAATATGACTTGAATGATATAATAAATAAATAAACTTATGATCAAATTATAGGTCAAGCATGACCACCACTTACTTCAGACTAAGTTGATCGTTCCTGAATCTTCAGAGTAGACTTAACCTCAATCAGAGTTACGAACATAATCAAATAAATCTTAAAAGATACAATAGCCCTCATCAATTGTTTCAAAAGATAAATAATCATAAAGAATTTCTAATATTCAAGCGACCTAGAAAAAAGTCAAAAGAGGCATAGAAGAGATGATAGAGGAATACAAAAGCGAGGCTGAAAAAATGATGTTAAATCATGGGTACGATCCATAAAAAGAAGCAGAAATTAAGCAGCATCTATCAAAACTACAGAAATAGAAGGAGGAGAGACAAATAAAAATAAAAATTGATTTAGACCGATTGTAACTGAAGAAGAAAGCTTTAGATAAAGTTAATAATAAGCGACCAGAATAGATTTCTTAACGCAGAAAGAGTATATAGAAGAGGATTTAACTTATCCATTAGCGAGAGAGGAGAAGACAGTAGGAATAAGCAAACTTCAGCTAGTTCTACCAGTAGTATAAATCGAGAAAACCAAAGTACAAACAAATTTAAGAATAATTTTGCTAAAAAGAGCAAAGATAGAAGGACGAAAAGATAAAAAGATATAAAATTGAAGTCGAATAAATCTACAAACCTATGGATCTACAGAAACTTTCACAGTTTTAGGAGCGTTACGTCAGTAATAGATATGAAGCAGAAAAGCAGCGATTGCAAAATCATCTTTACGAGAAAAAGCAGCAAGAGTCCAATTTTATCAAACTCAATCAGCTATACAAGGGACAGGGCCACTCCATTTTACTAGACGAACTTAAAGAGAGAAATCAAAGAAATAAATAGGCCCAAGAGAAATATCACAGAATTAGAGACTATAGTCTCAAGGTCAAGGAATAACATCAACCTCGGATACGCAGCAGCATTGATGAACAATATGAAGATTCATAAGTAAGCTCTGCGAAAATGCCACAAACTGAAAGAGGTCGAAGAGTAATAAAAGATCGGTATTTGAAAGGATAGTATCAAGGCAAAGTTGTGCAATATGAAAAGGTGCCTCTTTCTTTCAGTTAGCAAGTCGAAAAAGGTCTTGAATATTTATAGTTTTTAAGAGGTTTACCTAAAAAGCCCAAAAATCAAAACATATTGACTATTGACTAACCTACTCCTAAAAAAGCAACGCCTGTGTATCGTATTTAGAGACAATAAAATCCTCTATACCGGGGCAGACGATATAAATCGATTGATTTTGATCATTTGGAGGACGGGGATAGTGTTAAGCGGACAATAAATTTTATGAGACATCGTAAGGACGAACTAAAAATGTAATAAAAAGTGCTAAGGAACAAGCATTTCAAAAGCCGTGAATAGTGGTAATAGGGACAAAAGGAGTTCAACAGCATGTTGATTGGAAGTATCGAGTAAAAGTTACACATTCTCAATAAGTTATGATAGTCAATATATTTTCTTTCCCATCTGCTATTATTGATAATTTATCGCGATAACAATATCAAAATCTGAATGATTAAGAATAATCATAGTAAATCAAAAGATAGGATTTAGTCTGGTGTGTCGCTCCTGCATACTTTTTAAGATGTAGGGATTTTATATGTGATACTCGATTGGATTGGTAATAGGATTATGCTTGGCTGTCATCTCTCCCATCATAACTGTATCTAATGAATCCTTTAAATTCTTTTCACAAACCAAAGCAGTAAGTTCTCCTTGGTATTTCATCTGACTGCTAATACGTTCCTGTTTTTCCTTCTTTCTACGAATCTCCAATTATCTCTCGTATCGCATTCTTTCCTCATATTCTCTCTCTTTGGTCATCTGCATCCTTCTATGCTCTTGATCTTTGTTTTCCCTCTGCATCTGCAGCATGGACATTGTATGATCATGCTCGGCCCTTTGATACTGCTGGTACATATCACTCTAATGATTAAACACATCCTTGTCCTCTTGCGCTTGAATGAGATTGCTTATCCTTTCACTTTTCAGTTTGCTCTAATCAACGAAGTTTCTTTTACGTTCCTATTGTTGATTTAGTTTTCTCTGCAAAACCAAACTGTAAGTAAGGCCGTTCTTTTATAACTCACCCAGAACTCCGTTCACTCTTGTTCTGTATTCAGTGTTTGCAATTTCTTACTGTTGTCTGCGGAGTTTCCAACTGTCAGCTCTTTGTCTGACTCCATTGTTAAGATCTTCCACGAAGAGTTCCTTCATCTCTCGATTATACATGGCAGCTGGATTTTTCTGAGCTTCGATGTTGTGTATAAAATTGGGATCTCTAAATGATGAATGTTTTACAGTCTCGTTTGAATGGAAGATGGGCTTTTATTGAGATGGTTGATTTGAATAGCTTTTGAATAGTTTTATTTGACGGTTGCTGCTAATTGATCGCCTTTTATCATGACTTAAGAAGAATTATTGTGAAATAGAAGAATTATAATTACTAATTTTATCAATAATGTTATTCAATATGTGCAACGGAGGAATAGAAATTAGTTTGGATCAATCAGAAGGATATTTGGGTTGAGAGGATACCGTGCATGAGAAGCAACTCATTTTTTAGGGAAATACTTTGGCTCTGTAGCATTTACACTCTCTTGGTTAAAATCATTAATTGGCCGATGTCGATCTGATAGAGATCATTCGTTATGTCTAGTTATTATTGACTTTTATTCAATAAATACATCTATCTCTTATTTCTTATTTCGTCTCTCAATTAACGAATTTTACTTGTTATGATCGACAGCTCTTTTTTATGACCAGGAAAAATTTTTGCTTGAGAATTGAGGCGACTTACTACCTGCTCTCTGACATTAAGCACTCTAGCAACAAGTTACAGATTTTTAAGAGATATTTACTAACATTTATAATTAATTTCTCTTTTTTGATTTTACAATTCGCTAAAAGGAGGAGTTTTAGATGAAGGAAACAAGTTGCTTGTCTCTTTGATAAGCTTATAATGTTGTTTATGAATGGATTCCATAAGGGCAAAGACCATGGCTATATTTGGATCTCTTTGTAGGGTGTTGCACTGAGAGATATATTTTCCGAAGCGAGCTTATTGAGTTCCGGTAGAAGCTAAAGATGTGGAATTTCGTTAGGAGTTTGTGTTAAAAGTAAAGTAGCCTTCTCTAGGTTTGGGAAACATATACTTAATTAAATGAAGTAAAGCATACTTACCACTTGATATAAGTGTTTATAAATCGAATCTTTATTTTTAAAAATCAAAAAATATTCGCTAATTGACAACCAAGTTGATTGAGATATGAGTATTAATTCCATTGAGCATATCCAATGCAAAGGAGAAATAAAGTATTAAGGCTTATATTTAATATTTATGACGAATAAAGCCCGCTAAAAAGTTACTCGCCTATTGGAAGATTGTGAACATAAATACACTCCAGAATATCTCAAGAATGCAGATTTTTAGTTAGGTATTGACGAGGCAGGACGAGGACCGGTGTTCGGGTCCATGATATATTCGGCTCTTTGGTGGCCTATCGAACTGAAGGAGGAACTTGCAAGTCTAGGCTTTAATGACAGCAAGGCTCTCACCGAAGAGCAAAGAGAAAATCTTCTTAGCATAATCGACTCGCTTCGAGGCAAATTGGTTTTTTATCAAATAAAGGAGTTAACAGCCGAGTATATATCGACCTCCATGAACAACAATAAGAATCACATCAATCTCAATGAGATCAGCCATCAGTCAGCCCTCTAACTTACAAGAGGAGCTCTCAAGGACGGCTTTAAAATTGCCCATGTATATGCAGATACCGTCGGCGATCCCGGAAAATACACTGATTTTCTCAGAAAAGGACTGTCTGATTACGCAAGTACTGTGAAGGACATCACCGTTCAGCCAAAGGCCGACAGAGATCATAAAGTGGTGAGTGCTGCGAGTATTTGCGCCAAGGTCAACAGAGACCGCATTATTAAAACTTGGAAGTTTAGAGAAGACATCAGTAAGCCAACCATAATTTAGAGTTCAAGGGCAGTTTGGGAAGTGGATATCCTTCAGATCCGACGACGAAGGAGTGGCTACAGCAAAACAAGGACACGGTGTTTGGATACCCCAGTCTGATACGGTTTTCGTGGAACACGACTACTAATGCTTTGGAGGGACAGTTAAAGCTGAAGTTGTACGATGAAGTGGACTAAAAACAGTTAACAGGGTATGAGATATTTGGCGATGCACATCTCCATCGCAACATTCTGGAACTAGTGAAAGAGATCTGATTTAGAAGCATTGTATATTATTGAAGCATTATTTATTAAAGATACTAATATTTTCAAATTTGAATAAAGATAATAAATAAATACAATCGTGTCAAAAATCCATTAGTTTGTAATTTAAAAAATTCTAACGATATTTAATCTAATTTTATAATATTTATAATCTATCTCCTTTTATCTCATTGTATATTTATATTTAGATTAGATTACATACCTCTTACAATTACGTAAGGCCAAACTCATTATGATACTTATCCTTAGATATAGCAATCGAGCCACGTTCGGATGCTGTTGTTGGCTCATGTTATCAGATCACTACATGATTGATTATATAGAGATATGGAGGCATAGATAGATATGTTATCCTCGATATTGATGACTTAATAAATATACGATAAATTTATCAATCCTGTTTCTGCTCCTCAAAAAAGTAGGAAATTTTAAGGTCGTACTTTATCTCTGTCCCAGTACCTTACAGATATTTGTACTTTACAATACCATGGAGTGAGTCCCGTTTGCGTTTACGATTTTTTTTCAGTTGGTTGATCACATTTTACAGATTCTGCTTGCTGTTGTCAATTAATGCATCTCCGATCAACTGGTTCTTTAACTTTAAAAATTCATAGTTCTACTACATCAAACTGCGTGAAGTGTTGCATAGGGACACTTCTGGTTTGGAAAGACCAAAAGTCAAGAGTTGGTCGAATTCTGGCACAAAGATGTAAGAACTGAATCTATTTCCCAACTTCACTCCATAAGTTAACATTTTATAAACACATTTGAGAACATCCTACTAACGAGTGCTGGAGGTCTGCATGCTCAGCCAGAAAATGTAAAGATAGTCCTAAAGTAACTTACGCGCATTGATAAAAGGTAAAAAGCTCACTGGAAAGCCCTTCAGTATCTTTTAGAGCAGACCTGCGTTAGTTTTCTTCATAAAAAGCTTTTTACCTGCTTGGAGTTGCTTTCAAAGAAGATTGAAGGAAACTCTGGTTTGCGATGATGTTCTTAGGCCTTAAAGTTTATGCGGTAATAAGCATAAGGAAACTACATAACCTCATATCTACAACAGCAAAATCATTGAGTTCGTTATGAAAGGCAAAACTCTGTCTATAGGCTACATCGGCCTCGACCAATTATCTATAAAGACGTGTGGTAAAGTTCATCTTTCTGAAAATTTATTTATAGCTGAGTATGTTATGATGAAAAGTAGCAGCAAGGAGGGCTGGGTTTCCATGTTGTCTCAGGAAATGCAGATAGCTTTTAAACATATCACTTTCACTGGTCAATTTGTGAGGTGTTTGCATGACTTTAGCAAGAAATTCATTAGTTGAAGAGTTGACATCTTTGATAAAGGAAAAACGCATTTTCGATATTAGATCTAAGCTAGTGTAAAGAAATACCTTTTGCTTATATATTCTACTGTCGTTTTAGCTTCACTAACAGCTCCAATAGACCCACGCTACTTCTGACATCACAATTACACATCTGACATATTTTGGTCAAAACTTCAGTCGAAATTTCTTCCTTTTCTTGTCGGCTAATATCCTTCAGACGCTTCACGACACGTTACTATTGCAGTGTCGAAAAATATACCACAATTGCTTTTGAACGCAGTTCCCTAAGGCCTTTTGCAAACGGATCGTTACAAATAAACAGAACAGGTCTATCGATTTTTGTCCTTCGTTACTCTTCTTTTGCCTCCAGTCCTGGTGTTTGATTATTATATTTATTATATTTTTCCTTTGAATATCTTGGATATTTGGAGTGCTGGTAGTGATTGGCCTATTTCTTTGGTTGAGTGTTATTATTAGCTGTCTTTTTATCAGAATGCTCCTTTTTGTTATCTCCAACCTACCCTGTTTCAAGATAACGCAGGACATCATTCAATCCGTTGGAATCAGTATCAAGTGCTCCGTCCACTTCATCGATAATTACGCAGACTGGCTTCTGTTACTTGCGAATTGTTTTATTACTGACTAAATTATCAATTTTCAAGATGAGGGTTTTGCCAGAACGGTCGTCTGATGCATTTATCTCCTCAAAATCATATCCGCATTTCTTAGCTAAAACCCTTGCCAAAGTGGTCTTTCCACATCCTGGAGGACCTGCTAATAGGATCAGCTTCTTGTAATTATAAGCTTATTGAGGACGATTATAGTTGCTTTTAGCAGTGGATTTATTGAATAGAGTAGGAGTTGTTTCACTTTTCCGAATGACTCGATGAAATACGATCGGGTCCCATGACTTCATCCATTCTAACACTTCACGATTGTGCTTTTAGTCAGTTAACAAGTCAAAAAAACTTTTCGGTTCGTATTTTTTCACCCACGAAGAATCCTTAGTCACCGCATCAGGGGTGAGATTAATCCGATTATGTTCTTCGACCTCTGAAGATTGCAGGTAAGCAAAATCTTTAAGCTGACCATTGTCCTTGAACTATGATAGAGGTGTTTTTTATTATCTTTCAATGTTGAAGTACATTTTGATGGGATGGTGTTCATCATTATCAGGAACATAGAGAGTGACTGATTGGTTTTGATGGGAGGGGGATACGTAGTAGTGAAACTCGGGATTGTTGATGGTAATGCGACCGGGGTGGTAAACATTAAGCCACTGAGGAATTTATGTAAAAAGTGGTTGCTATCGACTCATTGGCGCAATTTCCAATTAATATTCCAAATAATCATTTAGATCAAGACAACAGAGTTTATATTTAAATCTGACTCTAGCTTCCATAGATAAACCTAAGGGCTCGACTCCACATCATTCTCCATCGCTATTCACCACGTTTATAAATTCGTAGCAACTCGCTTTTTGAAGTCTAAAGGTCGACGTAGGTATCTTCACGACCCAATGCTCTTAAAGAGTCGGTTAGGCATCGTTTTTCCTCCATTAGAACATCAGTCCACTCGGGGTGATCGTGATACTGTTCTGTTACTTCCTTGAGCATGGCCACAATCACATAATAAAATATTGTTTCTGCATTAATATCCGAACAATCGGACAGTTAATCCATTAATTGTACCCCTTTCAGCCATCTCTTGTGTTTATTAATAAAAGATTCAGTCTCTTCCTTGACTTCCTTGAAAGTTTCTTTTTACTGAGGAATAACTGCGGGAGCAGGCACAGGTACTTGCTCAGAGACTACCGTTTTAAGAATAAAATCTTTTTCTGGTAAGTCTTTACTTGTTTATTTGACGGTAGTTTCTTTGGTCGGGATTTATTTATTACTACTAATATTGGTGACTTCTTTGTTAGCAAGGTCTTTATTGCCGTATATTAACTTGTCACTATTGATTTATTCCTTCATCTTGCTTTCTCGAATCATTTATTCCTTGAGCAGAAGAGGTTTTTCACCTATCTCATACTCACCGACATTCTTGATGTCCAACAGGAAATATCTTTCCAGTGCTTCAATACCAAGATCCTTCTTATATCCAGAAGTAATATGTCCTTTCTCGTCAATTTTAAAATCAAAAAGATCAACCCACTCAATACGTTTAAATTGGTCTTTTACTAGCATTTTCCGAATTAGTGTTTCACAATCTTCAGAGACAGGGTTGACGTCCTGGGGTATTTTTAACTCAGTATCCTTGATAACATTGATGAGTTGAGAAATGGAGCTGGATTCGAAGGGACAATAGCCAAACAGCATTTCGAACAATACAACGCCCAATGACCATATATCTGCTTTAAGCGTATAGATTTCCTCCTTGAGTATTTCTGGAGCCATATAAATGGGCGAGCCTAGCATGGTCTGTGCCATATTGACCTCCAACATCTTGCAGAAACCGAAGTCTCCTAATTTAACCTTGCTATCATTAAAGAAAATGTTATCAGGTTTGAGGTCTCGATGCATAATGTTGTTTTTATTTAGTTCCTGGAATGCTTAAAGGAGCTGTCTAAAGATTATTAGTGCTTCCTCTTCTTTAAGTACCTTTTTTTTGTGCAACATAGACTAAAGCGTCCCTCCATTGCAATACTCATAGACAAAATAGAAATTGTTTGGGGTTTTGAGCGTTTATATGAACCGAACGATATTCTCGTTCCGCAGCGAGGATAGAATGTTTATTTCATTAATAGCGAGCTGTTACAATTTTGGGTTGGCTTTAAATGAAGCCTTAGGAATCACTTTAACCGCGTACTAAGCCTTGGATTTTTGATGGATGGCGCGAAACACCTGTCCATAGACTCCCTTGCCGATTGGTTCCTGCAGAAGATAATTCTCAACTAACTTACTCATATTTTCTAATATTTAAATCGTGGAAGCCAAACACTCCGACGTACAAAATTAAATAACTGACAAAATATGATGAGAGTCAAACTTCAGTTTGAATACAAATGCTAATGACTGTAAACTAATGTTATTGCTATAATAATGAACTTCATTGAAGAGTTACTGAACTCACAGACACCCTTCTGCACGCATTCGCATGGTTGCATCCTTTCTGCTTTGCGTTTAACTATCAAAAACGCGAAGTATGGTCTGCTAATCAGTGCGGTATTGCAACTTATCCGCACACTCAAAATGATCGCAAAGGATCCCAGCAAATTTAAATCCAGCTTTAAACCACAGTATTTATCGATTGCGTTCTTCCTCTGCGCGACAGTTCTCATCCTAAGATTGGTACGCTGCATACTCAGGAGGATTAGATAGCGAGAGGATGGACTCAACAGTTTGCTGGCTGGAGCAGCTGCAGGATGGGCAGCCTCTAAGACCCTGTCTCGTGAGTATTGGTACTTCTACTTGACATTTATTGGCTCTCGACTGATAGGTGCGGGGCACAAGTACTTAATGGCAAAGGGAGTGCTATCATAGGAGAATTCTCATTGGCACAGTTATGCTATGATGGCCATCGCACATGGTGTACACTCTTATGGATACTTTCTGCACCCTTACATCCTCAAGGATGATATGTATGGTCTGTATCTCAAGATGTCAGCTCTCACTCCAAATGAAAAGAAGTGGCATCTGTCTTCTCTTCGCTATAATCAACGAAGACTTATCGAGAAGTTTGGAGCAAATCCAACCTATGACTCGATAACTTCAGCCCGCATTCGACATCTTGAAAATTCAATTGCTCATGACTCATGCCATAAATGATAAGGATATATACATGAATAATAATCTCCTTATTAACTTCCCATAAGAAAATTGTCTATAATGAATCAATGGATGTATCTATTGATATATGGCAAGTATGTAGCAAATATCATGACTACTACTGCGATGACCCAAGTTGATATATCTATTGCTGATTAAAATATAATCTAAATGGAAGTTGAGATATAAAATAATTGATTGGATATCTAAGTTATTGCAATGTCAAGCGAAATGGAAAACTCAGTCAAGTAAATGAAGGAAAAACTTGACAAAACAGAAGAGGAATTTGAGAAGTACTCATCCAAATCATTTAGTTACAAAAAATAGGCTCGGGAATTGGAATAATTTCTTTAGCAGGAGTCAACCAAAAAAGAGTAAGAAATCCGGAAGCTAAAAGAAGATGCTATCAAGAAATAAAAAAACTTTAAATCTCTCAAAGGAGAAATGGTTCAGCTGCAAGCAGAAATGGCTAGTCTCAAAGTAAGATATCATCCACATAGGCAACTAATGCTGGCAAAATGAATCAAATGAATGGTGGAAATTAAGGCCAACTTTAAAAGGACAATGAGAACTTAAAGAATGAAATCCAACTAATGACCAATCAACTAAAAGATCAGGAATCAGTGATCACTCGACTGCAAGACTAAAAAGGGGAGCTTGATGAATAATGGCAGACGAGGTTTTCCACCCTTAGTTAAGAGTATTAATAAATTAAAGGCTAAATTGATCGACTGCGTTAAGAAAAAGATAAAGCCATTAAGGAATTGAAGTATGCCTAGTCAAAAAGCGATGATAAAAGAAAAGGATCACCGACTAAACCGATACTGAAGAAAGAAGTCAATAAAAATGATGAATTGAGCTATGAAACTAATGAGATAAAGGAAATGTATGAATAAAAACTTAAAAAATTGTAGGAATAAAAAAATAACGCCTATAAGCAGATCAAATAATATAAAGACAAAGTAATGGGCCTTATGTAAGATAATGAACAGCTCAAATAGAATCTCATTAACCTCAACTCCTCAATAGGACCAAATAATACGTTTATTTCACCGTTAAAGTTTAGCCCGACTGAAGAGGGAGCAGATTGGGATACTAATCGAATGAGCTACTCGTGCCTCGTCTTGACCAAGCCTCACTATATCAGTCCTTTTCTGGAGATTCACTAAAATAAGAATTTGATAAAGATATACAAATCTACTAGATCAGGATGCTTCTAAAAATCAATGGGATGCTATAAGCATAAATTTGATCAAATAGCCTACGAACAGGATGCAATTGTTTAGCCAATCATTAGTAAAATTCTTAGCACAGAGGATACTCATCACTCTGTCATTCTCTATGGTGTTAAAAGTATTTTTTGTTTAATAAAGAATCCAACAAGAAATATCTGATGTCCAAGATTTTAGTAAATTTGAAGTAGTTCCTAATTCAAAAATTAAACTAATGTGAAGATGATGCCGAATCAATCTACCTGAAGAGGTCAAGCGAAGAAGAAAAAAATTATACTTTGAAAGGAATTGATAAGGAGAGCATTATAGAGACTATTGATAGGGTTATAGCTCTTGGCCAAAAGAACGACAAGAAGAGCGAAAAACATATAGTGTTTAGTCCAAAGAAGATGGTTGCTAAGCCTAAAGTGAGATACTTCAGCATTAGAATTAACGATTTCAATCTGGAGGTAGGCACATCAAGTTTTACAGGCTTGGTTTTCCGCGATAAGTTTAGTTACATCAGTATGCTCAATAACATTCTTTATTCAAAATTACCCGATATTTTGCAATCAAGTATTTCTCAGAAACATCTCATCCTTGTGATCAATCCTATAGTTGGTCTCTATGATGATTGCAAGAATACACTCAGCACAACTTTTTGTAAGTTTATCCAGAGTAACAAGGGCGAAGATGACTGGAAAGACTGGAGGACAAGCCCTCTCAAGGAGGAACTTAATGAATCCAATAAGAAGAAAATGGATATCTTTGAGAAGGAAACCGAGCAAACATCCATTAAAATAAAAAAATTGGAAGATGAATGCATTTTTTATAAGACACGATTCGATTAACTGGAATGCAGCCTAAAAAAGCTATTAAACACTCATTCAGGACAAGGGCAGGTAATTGGTCCCCTATTTAGAGCGCTTATCTCAAAAAATCGCCACTGACCCTTTCCCTTTAAAAAATGCTAAAATATGTGCACGGTGTGCAAATGCGTGCATCTGCAAGCTCGAGTGTGAACCCAATAACGAGCAGTTCTTTGAAAGCAAACACTATGTTCATTGATAAGGATGACTCCGCTGACGCTTTGTGATTTAATGATCTTATACAAATCAGAACTTGAATAAGAAGGATTTGGGGTAGTGCGATTCAAAAATAGAGCGGATTAGTTTATTCATGGCCTTCGGGCCGCAGTGTGCGTAGAGGGTTTAAGGATCATCCAGTGGGCAGATACCCTTTAGGATTTCGTGGGTGATGTACCCCTTGAAGTAGGGCCAACCAGCAGGCGGTGTATCCAGGACATAGTGCAGTTGAATTCTGTCCTTATGCGCTTCTAATTCTTCTCTGAGCACAATATCTTCTTCAGTTCTATTGGCATAGAGTAGTATCAGCTCAATGTTCTCTTCTTTATTGATTGCAAATTCAATGAGGGTTTGGAAGATGGGAGCAATTCCACTGCCTCCTGCTATAAAAAATATTCTCTTTATCGGTTGTTAATGCTTTTAGCCGTCTAAATAAAAAAATTAGTACAGGTAACTACTCTTCCTTTGCCTTCATATCCGAATCGGCCATAAGGTCCCTCCACAATTAACTTGTCCCCGATTTACTGTGTTTCAAGGAAGGGAGTGTATTTTCCTCCGAGTGGAAATTCAGGATCGACATTCGGGCGATAAATTTTAACCAAGAACTCAATAGTGTCCTAAATTATTAAAAAGTTACGGTCTGGCAGCAGGGATTGATAATACAATACTTCCGACCCAGTTCTTCACCCTCTGGGTGATCTTAAGTCTTCAAGAACTTAATGATCCTAAAGAATTGTCCGATAGTGAAGAGGATTTTCTTTTCTGTGAACTGGAAGGAGAAGATGTAAGAGTCATGATTGACCTTTTTCTTGGCTGTAAATACCGCCTCAACTCTTTAAGTCATACCTTTAGAAGTTATAATTATAAATAAAACAGGAAAGTTATCATGATTTCTTGAACATCTGGTCGAAACGGACATTGAGTCGAGGATCCTATTTTGTTTCAATCATTTTGCGAACTTTCAACTCTAAATTTATTTGAAATTACTGTAGGTTTATAGATTCTGTTCTGCACTTTTTTGCTAGTTCTGTTCTTTGATATCGCCGATTGTGTTTTTGATGAGAATGGTGTTTGGTTTATTCTTAGTATTATTTTTCATGAGCTTTTTCTCGATGTTCTTCTCAATGTTTGGGAGAGTTTCTATAACTTTATCGTTTTTAATGATGTCGACCTTGCCCGGATATTTGACTAGATTCACATCCTTCTCGTTTTTGTTTTGCTGCATTATACTGCATAACTCCTGCCTGAATTCCACAAATGTCTTCTTCACATTCTAGGATATCTTGATGTTCGGCTAGCAGGCAACGTTATCCTAATCTTATTCAACAAATACAATTATTTCGAAAAGAGATAAGTTAAGGGGGATAAATTTTTACTCTGAGTAGAGGTCGTGACTCAATTTTAAAGCTTAGATGAACTCATCAGATGTGATGAGACTGCTATCATCATCTTTCAGTTCCTTATTATTACGTTGCAGAAGCACCAACATTTCGTTATAGTTTCTGCAAGCCTTCTTATGTGCCAAATCGAAAAGTAAGGAATAGCTGCATATGTAAAAAAGGACCTATTAACTTTGGCTGATGAATTCTATTTACAAAAAATCTTTTCAACCCTCTCAATCATATTCTAAATCTCTTATAGACTAAGGCAGCCGTCTGCATACTCTCTTGAGTACCTTCATCAAGATCAGTCAGGTAAAAAACAACTATATCGCTCTATCTATACATTTGACCTTCTCGAGGAAGGATATTCGCGATAATAAGGCAAGACCGATAACAAAATCCTGGAGATCAATCTCTTCCTTGTCGCTCTTGTCGTAGGATTTATCAAATTTAAAGCGCTCGAACAATCGATCGAGGAACTTGTCGTTTTTGATGCTGAACTTATTGAGCACTTTTTTGAAGTTCTAACTGTAGGCGGTGGTACTGGCTTAGCGACGCGGCTCTCGATGGAGTTGCCAGCTTCGCGGAAGCTTTTCCAAATGTTGTCGATACGCTCGTAAGTCAGTTCCGATTGAAAGTCCTCACAGTAAGTCTTGTTGAAGCCGTGCTGACTGCTCATTCGCTGAGGCAACCAAATTATTATAACTGCTGTCTCAAAGTCTTTCTCAGTATTATTCAGAGCACTCAATCTCTGAATTTAATCAGTATTGAGCAGTGATTAATCTATTGATCGTATAAATTGTTGCCTATTGGAGTTAAGTAATAAATTAATTCAATGCCACTTTCCTGATTTTTAAAAATATTAATATTCAATTTATTGAATAATGGAAGTTTTGCATTACTACTTTCATTTAAATTAGTCTTGCTATTCTCATCCATACAGCAACAATTAAACTCAAATGCTTTTGTTTACAGATTCCACTGACAAGCAGCAATTTATCATTTTGGCATAAAAATTGTTTTTGTGCAAAAGAAGCATTATTTTTATCGTTCAACATAACTTGTGATTGGCAGTCGACAAAAAATCATAAAAACAATGGATAAGCTATTACAGTAAGGATGATTCATCCATATAAATTTAAAGGGATTTAAAAATCAGTGTGCCATTGACCTCATTAAGAACACAGAAAGACAATGCATCAAATATAAGTATTTAAAAAACAAATTTCAATCATCAAGCTCTCCAATCAGGAGAGATACATGATTTTAGGCCAAGGTTTGAATGAAATATCTATATCTTTTCTCTTAATTTTTTTTGTCAAACTTAAGTTGGGGATGAACAAACTTTAAATTGATGATTTATTGACTGCAAAAGCATTACAAATCATATATTTTGTCGTCTTTTCATCACAAAGGAACATTTTAATTAAATTCATATTTTTTTTAAGGAATTTGATATTTTATTACTTGGCAGTAATAAATGAATATGATTGCTTTTTATGTTAAAATTCCTGTGGATGGAAACAATTGAACTAAAAAACATTGCAGATGTTGATGTTGATTGGTTGTTATTTTATTGGTTATAAAAATCCTTTTATACCTTGATGAGATTCATAATAATTTTATCAAAACACACAGAAGCAAATGGATAATATAACTGAAACTAGTTGGATGACCTTCATGTTATCATATTGCTTTCATCCGAAATATGGCTTTCTACTTCCCCCTGACTATTAGATAAAGTATTTTAACTTCAGGGATTTGGAACCTTCTTTAGTTGATATTGACAAAAAAACATTAACTCTGCCCGATGTTGAGGAATTTATTAACAGATTTCCTTAAATCAAGATGAGAGCTCCAACAAACTTGGATCCAAGATCATAAATGGAGTACTACATGGAGATGTTAACTTTGCATGATATACTGGCACACATAGTGCAAACACATTGGAGACGATATAGGTAAAAAAAAGAAGAACTAAAAAAGAAGGGAGTTGAACTTGCGACCTTGAGAATCAAATCCAAAATATCAATTCCCCTGATGGCATCAATTTAAGTCCTCCAAACTAAATTAGGAATGAATTCGGCAGTGACTTTTCTATGGGAAAGCCTTCCCGGAAAATAATTAACAGAACCAGAAAACTTTTCTTTTAATAATTTTAAATTGAGGAGATATTTTACCTCGAGCCCTTAAGACCAGGAAATGGAGAAATTGTTCTTTGGAGGTTCAATCATCGCATCTTATTTTTTGATGATGATTAACTAGGAAATATTCAACATCAACAGAATTATTGAAAGAAAGGAACCTGATGCATAAATCAAGAGAAGATTTAGAAGAATCATTTAACTTTGGGAAAAGATTACCGAACAAAACAGATTCATTTAGGATAAATCTAGGTTTACAGCTGACTTTTTCTATGATGTTTTGAGGCCTTTCTTGTATGGTTATAAAGACGTCGAATTTTAAATGGAAGAAAAAGAAATTAAACTCATATCCTCCAGAGGAGGATCAGCGGGGTAGGATCCCTCCTTTCAAATCTTTGAGAAAGGAATAGGTCTATAATTTGAGGGGTTTTATAAACAATTGCAAAATGATCTCAAGAAAGGAATGTGCCGGCAACATATACAGTTGATAGAAAAGATTGGATAGACAAGCAAGGTTAGAGAGCATTGCAGTAAGGTTCCAGAGCTGACTTAAGAATATAACAATGTCTTGAATAAGTACCTTTAGTTTTTGACAATGCATTCGAGATTTATTGAAGTTAACATCTTGCAAAAACTTATTAAAAAGTAGGGTGCAGAGGGAACTGGTGGAACTGCGATCAAAATGCTGATAGAACGAGAGGCAATCATTGCTAAACAACTCTTGGCAACTCTTAAAGAGTGATTTAATCTATAAAAGATGAATGTATAAAATAAAAAAATCCCTAACAGAATTTCTTTAAATTACTGCAATAAAATAGAATTTTTATAATATAGTAATATTTGAAATAATAAATGCTCCAAAACTTTGAAGATACACACAATTACAATATTCATTTTTATAACCTAACATAATAGAATTAATAAGATATTAAAATTGACTAATTCAATAAATTTATGAGAACATTTTGAGTTAAAAAAATGTGTTATTATTTGCCTTAAAAGCGATTTTAGCAACATGAGGAAAAGATTAAAAATTAAAGCAAAAAAAAATTTGGGAAAAAATATAATTACATGAAATAATAAATATGATCATATTCATTGAATAATTTATCATAAATATTATACCATAAATAATTTGTAAAAATAAGTCATTGAGATGAAGGATCTTTTTGTAGATTATTTTTTTTAAGGTATTTATCTAGAGTTTTATGAGAATTGTCACCTTGTTATATTAAAAAATATATAAATTACTCAAATTATACTTAGATACAATAATTTGCAACTTAATTTTTTGGGAAGGGTTTTATACTTTAAACTCATCCTCAAAAAATGTAAAGGTTGTAGAATTAAGGTCAACGCTAAAAGGATTAAATAAAGTAAAAATATTAATTTGCTGAGACAACCGGGTTGAGCTCGCCCCGTGCTTATACTTCTCCAACAGCTGGGATAAATTAGTAACATAAATCTTTTAAACAAATTTCATGGCTAAATATTTTTATATTTGCCAAAGATCTATTTATTTCCACTTCCACTTATGATTAAAAAGATTAAAAAATCAAATTTAGATGAAAGATAAAGGTTTAAAAAAGCAGAGAGGAACCATATAGAGAATTAATTAGAGTCTAAACTGTTACGTAATCTGATATCTACAATAAACTTAGAAAAAATAAAAATTAATCAACCCTTAATTTTATTTGTCATTGAAATGCCATACATAAAAAAATAACAATCTAATCTTTTTACGAACTCTCCAATAAGTAAAACCTAGCTAATTTTAAATAATTTTGAGCTAAGGAATAAAGAAGTGATTATGATTATATTTCCTTTTATTAGGAATATTTTATTAGTTGTGTACTAGCCTCCCCAATTGATTCATTATTGTCTATTATTTGAGGAGATGAAAAAACTATATTTTTCACCATTTCGGCAGCACGAAGCATGAAGTGGAAATTGAGAACTAATTTTTTAACCTCAATCTGTTTAATTTTCATGTGGACCATATTTTATGTTCATGAATGGATGGACTCATTTGGCTTAAATGTAAACATTAATGAAATATAGAAGAAACTGAAAAGGATAATTACTTTTAAAGAAATAAAACAATAAAAAATCGAGCAAAGAAAGAGATTGTAGTGGTAAAGTTATTGATCTTAAAAAATTAAAGATCAAGTTGGAACCTATTGAATTAAAAATTATCTCAAATGATAGATTAAAATTCAGATGTAATCTTCTGAAATATTTATTTTTAGTGATTTCTAAAAAAATCCCTTATTTATTTAAATCGCAAGGTCTAAGATATGTTGATAATTTAAATATTCAATGAAGGGGAGGTAAAACATGTTAAACATGCTACATCACAAGTCTTCAATGAATAAGTATGCAATTATAAAGGAAGATGAAAATAAGAAAAGGGTAGCCAAAACATTTGTTCAAAGTTGTTAAGAGAACTTTTACAAAGGAAAAAAATAAATAGATGGATCAGTTTCTTAAAAGCAGTAGTAAAAGATCTATAGTGAAAACCCCCATGCCACATGTAAGCATAATTCGTTAAATTTATGGGGGACCTAGCTATAAATTAAATCAACAACTGAAAAACTTTAGAAGTTGAATGATGCAGAAAAGATGATAATTTCATAAAACAAAAAGCTCCATGAAAAAATTTGCCATTTATAAGATATAAAATATAAAATGAAAGAGTGTGAAAGAGAGATACATTCATTAAATCAGGAAAGATAGATCAAATCAAAAATTAAAAAATCAATATAAAACGAATATGAAAGGATTCAAAAAAATAAATTAATGGTTGAATCAGACAAAGATTAAATTCAGAAACTAATTTATTAGACTATATAATTCTAGATGAATAAAGATTTTGAAAAGAATATACAATTTATTGATAAAGAATTAAATGACAAGATTTTTGATGACATAAATGAAACACCTGAAATAAGATATTCTAAGAGGTTGGAAAGATTGAAATTTTAAAAAAATTAAATTTTTAATGATATCAATCAGAAAGCAAAGGATTAATATTCAGAATAAAGTAAAAAATTAAAATAAAACCAATCAATCTAACTAATGTGTAAAAGGACAATTATTTAAAAGAATATAAATAGAAAAAGATGCTAAATACAATAAAATTATGAAAAATATCTGCCACAAAAATTAATGTGGAAAGAGGATATATTCAAATAAGAATTACTTAAAAAATAAAAAGCAGTAAAGGAATTAAAAGAAGAGATAATGAAGAACAAGATGTATTTGAAAAAAATATAAAAATCAACAGATATGGAAGCAGACTAAAAGGAATTGACAATTTATAAAATAACTCAAGATATTACATAATCGGAGTAAAGTTATAAGATGGAATTTACAGAATTGAAATAACGGAAAAAAGAATTTTTGAGTCTTCAAAGTAAAAATAAAGATGCTATGATGGAAGATTTAACTAAATAACAAGAATAGGCTTTTAAACAAGCATAATTAAATATTTAATAAAAATATCAACGACAATTCTAAACGATTTCAAGAAAATTTTCTTAGACTACAGCAAATTTGATAAAGGAGAGAAAATATTTTTAATCAAAATTAGGAATATTTTAAGAAGAACTAAAAAAATTTGAATTAGCAAAATATTTGCTACAAATAGAAGATCCACAAATGGAAAATAAATAATTGAAAGAAAATAGAAGAAATTTAATAAAATAATTCTGCTAAAAAATTTCTCGCTTAAAAAAATGCTCTGAGCAATTAGATCCCCATAAATCAATATTTTATAATGCAAATGATTATGAATTGATAAATAAGCAGTTTTAAGAGAAAGATGGATCAGTAAGGTTAGCGGCCCAAAATTACAATAAGCTTAAAAAATAATATTAAAAAAAAAAAATCTAGATAAAATAGTTTAAGTTAAAATATTAAGCAAATAACGATCTACTTAAACAATACTAAAATAACAAACAATCTCTCTTAAAATATATACAAAGCCTATACGTACGATTGTAAGCAGAAGAAAAAATACCCTCCTTTCATCTCTAGAAAAATGAGGAATTGCAGAAAAAAGATTTTTTGAAAAAAAAAAATCAATAATCTTGATGATCGATCAAATAAATTATCATTTAATTAAAATATTTATTAACGGCATTAAAATTTTCATTAAAATTTTCGGAAAATTGATTTGTTTTATAATTTATAAAATATAGAGTTTGAGGACTGTATTTTATTGCCCTTATTTATTTTATTATATCCAATTTAATGATGTACATACTTGAAATATATTAGGCCAGAATCTTATCAATATAATTCATAATTCGATATGATTTGAATCTTTTAAATAACGATTAGTATATTGAACAGATGGTTATACTCATCTAGAGATTTTGCTAACATTCAAGCCATTGGAAATATTTTGTAGAATGTTTAATAATATAATTATAGTTGATAAAGATTTATTTTCAAAATAATTCCGATGATATGTAAAGCCATTAGTTTAAAAGTTAAAAATCTAATACTATCATTCATTTTCTAGCAACTTTCAGAATATCCCCTATGGAGATGTGTCTCGCTAAATATTTAATACCCAAGAACTGTTTTTAATCCGTTTATCGCATAATTTTAGTTTTACTTTGCCCCTCAAAAGCATATATGGTTGTGTTCCACGAAAAACCGAAAAGACTGGGCTGATCTCATTAAGATTGATATGATCCTTATTGTGGCTCATCGAGGTAGATATTTACTCGTTGTCAATTCCTTTATTTGGCAAAGACCAATTCACATTCAATCAAATCGATTATGCTGGGTGGAAAAACTGATTTAGCGATAAGATCCTGGATAAAGTGGCCAGCCTCTCAAAAATTTCCAAGTATTATCGATGCGCTCATAGGTCAACTCCGATATGGATCTTCTCGCAGTAAGTTTTGGTGAATCAATTATCATTTGCTGCAGCAAACAAATTATAATTGCTATCCAAAGGCTTTTCAATTTTATTCACAGTAAGAATATTTTTTGAATTTGATCATTCTCAAGCATTTAGGAGATAACTCTTTGTTGTTGATTGAGTAGTTCGGGTAAATTTATATTTATTTTTGATTTTTTACTATTGATGATAAGTTTAAAATATATAAGCTAAATGATGATCATTTTGCTCCTTGAGTTATCAAAATATAATTAATGTTTAGCCTGGTACGCAAGGTAGTCGCTGGACCAAAGAGAACTACCACCTACGAGGGGTAGGAACTTGATCTCACGTACATTACTGAGAGAGTCATTGCTATGGCTTTTCCAGCCTCAGATATCTTCGAAAAAACATACAGAAACTCGATTGAAGATGTGGTTAACTACTTCCACGACCATCATCATAACAATTTCATGATATTCAACGTTAGTAGTCGCAGCTACGACCATTATCTTTTTGATAACAGAGTCCGTGACTATTAGTGGCCTGATCATCAAGCCCCTCCTCTCGCCACGCTTGTACAAATTGGCTACGACATGTTTTGTTTTCTAAAAGGTACAAACTGAATGATTCAGAGATGAATGAAAGAGTTGTGGCAGTGCACTGTAACCATGGTAAAGGGCGAACAGGATCTGCGATAATAGCGTTTATGGTGCTGGTGGGTTATTTTCGATCTGCACGCGATTGTCTAAAGTATTACAATTCTAAGCGTTTCAACAAGAAAACATATGGAGTTGATCAGCCCTGTCAAGTTCGTTATTTAAACTTTATCGAGCAACTTGTCAATTCGGCAAAGATAAGCCCCAAATTGATTTGCTATAGAATTAAGAAGATAACCAATCGAGGACTAAACGACAATTATTTTGTGACAATTCGTAGAACAAGGACTCAAGAAATAGTTTATTAGCGAGTGGGCGTCAACTAATAACTGGAAGAGAAGGCCAGCAGTAAACTTATGCTTGGAGATATTTTCATTTAAATATTCAGTTCAAGTTGGACGGGAGAAAAGCGAATGGCTCGAATCAACTACAATTTGCATTTTATAGGAAACAGTTTGTAGATGACGTTCAAAGGTTAAAGCATTAAGCTGTCTGATCACCACACTGATGATTTTTAGGTGACTCTGCATCTGGAATATAACTGCTTGTGCCACCTGCCTACCTATCAACTGACTAAATGCACCTGCTAGAATCAACGAAGAGAAGAAGAGAAATATTGGCAGGCTATGATTGACCAGATTAATTAATGCAAGCAATTGCTGACCAAGTAGAGCTATGGACTGTTCCATGGAAATAAATCTCCAAAAAAATATAAAAGACTTTAAAATTCCAAAGAGAAACCCACCAATTTGTATGTCCCGTAGACTAAGCAAATGATCAAGTCCTATTCAGGTCAACTACTAAGAACCAGCCATCAATAGAAGCTTTACGCTTTAGTTCAACATACCAAACAACAAAGAATTTCGTATGAAGATGATGATGAGACCGAGCCAGTCCATCCAAACGAGGCTCAAATCGCGCTTAAGAGCTCATAAATAATGTTTGAAAAATAGAAAGCAAACGACTAATGAATAGAAAACAAACTATTGAATGATTTTATGTTTTTTGAACTCATGAAGATTAAACAGGACAGCCCCTCAGAGAATACACAGTTTGGATTATTTAAAAATAGCTTACCTTTATTCTTCTATGATTCAATTTAACAGAATAGCAATTAAACTTCAATATAATAGCGCAAAACAATATGCATGGTAAATTTTATAAAAGAAAAATATGGTAAAATTTGCTTCCAGATTTGCCAATAGCATCGGCTGGGAGACGCGAGTGTCTCCTAAGTTTATTTTATCTTAAACAGCCATTATCCTTTCTGTTTCCTTTTCACTGTTATTTTCCCAAACTATAACACTTGAAATACAGTCATCAACCACCAAACAAAAAACATTATTATTGATAAACCATTATTCTTGTGGTCGTGTCAATTGATTTGGAGCATTTTATCTTATTATTTATTTAGCCTGCAAAGTTGTGTCAAACAAGAATTCGTCGATAAAACAACTTTAAAAATATAGAAAAAGATTTATCGGTGAGCATCCATTGGCCCTTTCTTTTTAGTCTTGACTATTCTTAAAGAATAATGTTGGCAGCCTGTAATAATGTTTAACTCGAAATTATAAAGCGTTATCCCGTCAAATTCAACATATTTTAATGGTTTGAGACTCGAAATGGAGGCAAGTCGATCGCCTTTCCATCAATTTAGCATCCCTTTTTTGAAAGGAATGATATTTAACGATAAAGCTTAGACTTTCGAACCAGACAAATTCCCTATCAAAATCATATAAATGAGTGTAATAACGTATAAATCAACAGAGAGCCAGCTTTCTTCATTCCAGCCTGTGACATCAAAAATGGATGGATTTTGAGCAAAGCAAGGTTTAAGTTAGATGATTCTTTTTCTAACATGACAAGTTTTACAATTCATACCAACTTGTATGAAAGGATTCATGGAGTTGAGGCACTTCTTGGAAAATGGTTGATTTATTCATCTATGCAAAGTCTATTTTGATAGTTTACTGGATTTGTTGTATAACTATAAATACTGAAATATTAGGTTTGAGTGCAAATTAAAGCTGGTAATTTATAAATCGAATGAGGCACTTAGCTTTATAATTAATTAATATGCAGAAGACAGCCAGTAAATTTGAAGAGATTGCACAGAAAGTGAGTGATTTGGCCTCTTTCTCCATCATTCTATAGAAACAGCAGTTTATTTATGATATTCAACCCTATAGAATAGAAGACAGTCCACCCAGTAAAATGGTCAAGGCTTATTTATCTCTCAAAAACAGGTATACTTATCAATTATTTAGACATTAGATAGCTCAAAACGAACAGAATGATGCTGACAGTTGGAACTAAAATGAAAGGCGCATATTTATCTGGTTTATTATTTGTTATACGTTTTTCACATAGTTAGACCCCCAATCAATTGTAAGCAAAAATTTATTTAGAATGAAGAGTTTTGGGTGGAAATGTCCTCAATATTCTTTGGAAAGAAGCCCTAATTTCTGCAATTCCAGTATTTGAATCTTCTCAAACAAAACAAAAGAATAGATTGGAGCAAGAAAGAAGATTCACTTCTCACTGAATGTATTGCACTCGAAGATAATGGAAGATGGAAAGAAGTCTCCAAGAGGATATTCTACTCCTCTGGAAAAACCATCTTTAAGTCCCCCAAACATTGTCGTGAAAGATGGTTGAATCATTTGGATAGAAGCAAGAAACATGGGGAATGGAGTGTCAAAGAGGATGCTTTAATATTTCAACATGTGATTGAAAGTGATAAAAGATGGTCTAAAATGGTGCCATTACTGCAAAATACAAGGACTGAGCATATGATCAAAAATAGATATAATTCCATTATAAACAAAAACAGGATAAATAAAAATCAAAAGGAGGAACAAATTGCTGAAATAGTGCTGAAGAATTTGAACAAAGAATTGGAAAATGAGCAGAACAGTGACTCTAAGACCAAGAGCAACAATTAAAAATAGTAAAACAGCGCAGCAGTTTAGGAGAAATAAGACTCAGTTGTATAAAGAATATCAACCCAATCTGGCCACTTAAATGAAGAGTAGGAAAACCCATCACTGAATGCAAACATCATCAACAATGATTACAACTACGCATACTTTTTAAGCTTCCCTCAACTCATGCTCATGAACCAAATGCTTTGCCCGCAAAACCAGTTCCTTCAACTAGGAGGTGAGCTTGTTCTCTCAAAGAATTCAAATTTTAGCTACTACAATGAGCCAGCAAGGTCCACATTATTTAGCTCAACTAATTGATATTTGATATTTTTAATATCATTACGATTACTATCAAGCCAATTATATATTTAAGCTTCATGCATATAATAAATAGAAATATTAATGCACGATATTCTTGATGGTACCAATTCATCCATTTAGACAATCTCAATTTGACCAGCACTCCCAGTATGCTCGGCAATAGTCGGTCTGGCAGCATGAAGTACATCTAACTTGATCAAGAAAACTTACTAAAAAGTAAACATCCAAACCGCCCATATATTAACATCCAAAAGCAAATCAAAATAAAACCAAAGATTTCGATCTCATTGACGAGTTCCTCTCGAAATAATCACGACCGAATAACCAATTCAACGAGGGTGGATCAGTCGCGGCCTCACAAAAAAATAAATTCGAAAGCATTGATTTAAATTTCGAAGATTCCATCAAATCAAAACCATTGTATTCGAAAGATAGCACCCCGACAAATAACTTTGCCAGGACATCGATATTTAAAAATGGATCGCACGATGACATCCTCGGAGAAGATCATAACTTTAACTATCAGTTCGGGAAAACTGAGCTAACCATCTTCAACCCGAGCAAAATTGAAGAATCATTTGTTTCGACACGAAATATGAAGCCGCCAATAAAGAGAAAAGAGAGCCATGCTAATCAAAGCTTAAATTTTGAAGTCACTATTCCAGAAGAAGATATCACTGTTAACTCTTCGAACAATAAATATGAAGACTAAGTTAGACCTTCTCCTCGAATCAATAGACGCTCTTCGATTGATACAAGAAGTGATAATAATGACGAATCCTTCACTCTTAACAGATTGTAAAGCCCAAGTAGTGCATTTCATTTCGATCATATTAAGGAGGTTAGCTCTCCGAATAGTAATAAAAAATAGACGTCAACTTTTATTAAAGATCCCAAATCATAAAACGCAGACAATCCCGTTGGGCCCTTTTTCAAATCCAAATAGAAAGGACAATAAAATACTCAAACTAGTAAAGACTTCCAATAAAAATTGGATAAATAAAACAAATCTTTGATTTAAGATTACGAAAGGCAAATAGATATGATTAAAAAATCACATCAAAAACAGATATAATATCTTCAATAAACTTTGGACAGACAAATAAAAGAAAATCGTGAGTTACGGGAGAAATTCATGAATGAAACTTCAAGGATTATTTAGGAGGAAAGGAATAGGACAAACAAAATGCATCATGAAGAGATTGAAAGATTAAAGGAAATGTTCATTTGGTAAAAAAAGAGAATGGAGGAAACATACAAAAATGAAATTCAGTCGTTAAGGCAAACCTTAGACTATGCTAATCAGAACGGTCCTATTTCAGCCAAGAATAATGTTCAAAATTCAATTTCAAAATAAAGTTTGTAGTTTTTAGAATATCAGCTAAAATCTAAATAGAAAATGATAGAAGAAAAACAAAAAATGCTAGATCAACGATAGTAAGATATTCAAAAGATATAAAGCGACTTAAACAAGCGAAGAAAGAGATAGGAGGATAGAATTCGAGAAGAACAAAAAAGAATTATGGATCTTGAGCTCAATTATAAAAAATTAGTGCTATCAGAGAAGAAAGATCTTTCTGAAGAAAAGCAGCAAATGGCTATTGAAATAGGCAACATGGAAATGGAAATCATCAAAATGAAATAAACAGCTGAACTGAGTCTAAAATAAAATTAACTATAGAGAGAATCTCTGGATAATGAACGCTAAGAATTAAGGAGAATTAATGGGTAAATGATGGATAGGTACAAGGCAAGTCTTGAGGAGCTTCAGCTGTAAAAATAAAAAATAAAGGAAATATAAATTTAATTGATAAAAAAACTAAGGATAATCGAAATGAAAGCCAAAGAAGCTATGCACTGCACGAGTAATTAGCAAGGGGCAAGCATCGATTACAAGAAGATAAATGCATGTCTTTAAGATCACGCGATGAAACGACCGGCATCATCATAAAAATCAAGTATCAACACGAAGTCAATGACAAACATCAATAGAACAAAGGAGCGGTTTTATCATCTCTAAAAAAACAGCAGGAGCAAGCTAAATTTATCAATAAAATAAAATAAAAAATTAGATTTGGGAGGGTATATGACCAGAGTAGAACAATTCAGCAAATTAAAATCCTAGTTTTGATGGCCAACTTCATTGATTTGTATTATTTTTTATCAGCTTTCATGATGTTTCTTATTTAATTATTTTTAAAGATCAGTCTGTTAGATATTATTCTAAAATGCAAGGATTTTATTAAATTTAAAGTTAATCAATATTCCAACTCATATTAAAATAATTACTCAATAAATAACACAGTCACTCGTACTCGTAGATAAATCTCATTTTTTGCTGTTAGAGGACTTCAGTCGAAAAATTGTTAGCAACCATATAAAAGAAATTAGGATTTTTAGGCTCACGCATCAGCATTATACTGATTCCATCTGCACTTTGGCTCATTTATCCCTCCAAAACTGCCAGTTCTATTGCTTAAATAGACCAATAAAGCTCAACAATATCGCTGCTTAACTGTAAGAAAGCATTTTTAACTCTAGGTTTGCGGATTAATAGCATGGTCTTATTATTGACTGTTTCATAGATAAATGATTAATCCTCATAGTCCTTACTTATCTTCTTCATCAGAGAAGGCCATTTTAAAATTGAATAGCTTTTGAAATAACTTAGCCACTCGATCGTGCCAAATTACTATTCAATGTACTCAGTTTGTATAGGATCGATGGACCAATTCAGGAGAAGCAGCTCTTTGAGATGTTCAGGACCAATATTTAGCTTTACTTTTTTCTTCTACTAAGATTAGAGCTGGCTTTGAATTTTAGGGGCTTCCTGTTGCAATATCTTTTCATCTTCATGTTATCTTTTTATTTTTATTATACTTTTGGGCTCGAAGAGTTGACCTTGCTTAGGGACAATCTTTTGAGATTTAATTTCAAGCATACACGTATACTCTCCAGGATCACAACTTAATTTTATGAGCTCATTACACTTTTAATACTAGGTTTCGACGGCAAGAGGCTCAGACCCTTCATTTTTCCATCCTTAAAGAGAGTTTAAATCATATCTTTGCTTTGTTTATAAATCAATTAACTGCAGCATAATAGGTTCTTCTCTTTGATGGTCGACTTTAAATTTGAAAAAAATTGATTTTTTATACTATTTCACTGCGCCTCCTCTCTCCTAATTAATATGTTTCCTTGATTAATCTGCCTAACTTTTGATTTTCATTCGTATTTTGAGTTAATTTCTGATGAAATTCTCCTTGACAAAACATATAATCACGTTGTTAAAGTAAAAATTGAGCTTAGATTAATCAATCCATAGACAAGACTGATTGTGCTTGTTAAAGTGAGCTTTAATGATGGCCAACTGTCTATTTTACTTGCTTTACTTCCAGTTTTTGATGAGAATGGGGCAATTAATCAGAATCTTTTTAGTATTACCTTTTTAGTAGTAGTTGAGAATGGAGTACGACACTGGTTTATTTGTTTGGTTCAGATCAGTATTCTCTTTGCCTTGAAGCAAAATTAGATACCCTTTGAAGGTCAGCTCTTGAAGTTTGGATGCCAAGTTAGATTATGATGCCAACTCAATGAGAGGAATAGACTTCGCATAAAATCCAGTAATTTCCTCAACAACCTATAGTGGATTAATATTGTTTAACTGGATATAACTGCTCTATACCTTAGCCAGCGCTTTCTGTAAAATCATTGGCCATATTTCATTACTATTAGACAGAAACATCACCTCCTATCTCTCCTTAATTACAGGCACACACTCATCGACCACCAATTTAGTCATTATCAAATTTTTAAAGAGAGTAACATTGTATCTTAGAGGACTGATTTATTTGCCTTTTGGCTTTTATTTAATTGCACACTTTTCTTCCACTTTTGAGATAGCTCTTTTGATAATCCATGAGAAATCACTAAGGGTCTGAAATATAATGAGATGATGCCTCAACGAGAATTGATTTTAACTGATGTCCATTGGCTTAAAACCTCCAAAGAGTGCCATTTGCTGTCCAGGAAGGGCTGATAATCTCTTCCATTAAATTTGATAATCCTCAATATCTTTCCTGGATCCAATCTTAACAATATCGATTGCGTTTTAAGGATGGCTTTACTCTTTTCCGATTAGTATATTAAATTTTTGAATCAAATTGGCACCTTTTTCACTATCAGCGCATTAATCTTTCTGAAAGCAAATAAAACAGTCAATAAGATAGCTAGTCAAGCTTTCGCACCATGTCTTTTCATCCGGTAATTACTCAACCTAATTCAGATCTTTCTCATTAAGGAACATATGCTTTTTGCACATATCTTAATAACCAATAAGTTGCTGTATAGCGATTTAGTTATGATAATTGATGGCTAAGTCATAGGCTCTGAGTTTAGAGGCCTCGATGATATATAAATCTGAGCCTCCTAGCTGCAATAGGAGTTGCAGAGTATTCTGCGCTTTATAAATGATGGTGACCATGAGGGGAGTATACCCCTCAGCAGTTTGAGAATTAATGATTCGAATATATTATTCTTTGTCTTCCTGGTACAGCTTTTTAAGAATAATTTTGGTGCAATTAAATGCATCATATTTCGCACAACAGTGCAAAATATTCCAACATGTAGACTTTGCCCCAATTTACTTATCGTAATAGATTACTTCGTTTTAGAGATACCGAAGCAGAGGCACGTACTGATCGCGCTTTATCATCTTGATGATGCTTTCTTTTTGTGAGGTTGAGATGGGTTCATTGGAAGGCATGTTATTGACGGTGATATTGAGCTTGCTGGAAAGTTTATCGAGTCTGTTTAGTTGTTTAATGATATCAACATTGCCATGGCTAGGGTATTACAGGTCCATGGGTTAGGGTGTGAAATGAAATAGATAGGAAACTATAGAAATAATTAAATAGAATAATCGATGATTTGGAAATTTATATTATACATCCAAGTGATAACAATATTTAATTGGAATTGCATTTATATTCCAGAATATCACCAAAATATTTCTATATTTGAGGTTGAAATAATTAGGCCATCATTCAACTGATTAATAGTACGACCGCAATTAAACATCAATACAATAAATCAATAATATCAATCATAGATCTTATCACATGGCCAACAAGGATAAATCCACCACCAAGTAACAAATCATTCAGATAGAGTTATCGAACAGCCAGTCGTTGTCAAGCCAGTAGAATCAACCACGCAGTCGGTACTAGGCGGATGGGTGCAGTAAACCAAGGATATGTGGCAATCCTGTAAAAAGACCAGCAAAGAGTACCTTCAGTGCGACCAACTAAAAGAAGTATTGTCATCCTAAGATAGATAAATACGCAGCGAAAATAATTTGTCAAACTATTCTGCCACCCTCTCGGTAGTTTTTATCGTTCCTTTCCGAAAGATATGACAACGTTTAAATTCAATCTGATCGGCAATTATGATTACCACCAACGTCTACTGGCTTTGTAGGCGATAACTCTCTTAATCGCCATAAGCAGCTTAAAATCCAAACCAGATATAGGTGGTGCTCAGCGTATGCTGTTTGCTTTCCGAAATTCAGCCATTTTCTTCGCGCTTGGTGGTCTGTTCGTGGCCCCTGAAATATACAACTCGCTTGTAAAGAGTGACTTTTGAGGAATGATTTACCAAAATGAACATCTATATAAAATATCTCAGTCTTTACATTGTATATTGACTCTAAATATCAATAATATAATACATGAAACAAGAAGAGGAAGAACCTATATTGATCAGTGATGATGAATAGCAAGCCATGTAAATTGAACAACCAGTGACCAGCATCGTCAAAGGCAACACTTCCTTTGATATACAGTATGCATATTGCCGTGAAGAAACCAAACAACTTGAGGACAAAGAAGTACAGATTCTTTCCAGACTTCAAAGGTTCTTCAAAGAAAGAAAATTCATTGTACCCGGGAAGGAGCACATCAAACCAAGAAAATAACCCAATTACGGTCATGAAAGTGTGCATGCTGTTGGAAGCTAAATCATTATCTTTGGAGTGGACTTCTGCAAGAAAAGGGATTTTAGGAAGCTATATAAACCGAAAGACATATTGGTTATCAACTAATGCAACTGGAAATTAATCTATTTGACTCGAGAATAAGCTTGGGCTGCACTTCGCTAAAATTGCAAAGACCCCACTCAAATGGTCACAAAAATGTAGTCAGATGATGACCCCATTCCTAGATGTACTAATTTTAACATTTAGGCTGGTTTTAGATGAAGCCTTATTTCTTTCATACTCTTTAGATTAGTGTTTGTGCTCGTTTCGCCACTAACGAGTAACTGAAGTTTGAAGCGAAGGAGGAGGCTAAAGTTGAACTCTATAAGGTCGCCAAATGCATCTATAATGAGCAAGAGCAGAGAAGAAAGGAACAATTGATTGAGCAGATAGCATCGGAAAAATAAAAAATTGAAAGGAGAAAAGACAGAATTAGTCAAAATCTCTATAAGGAATTCGAAAACCAAGCAGGATGCGAGTGGAAAAACGGCATTAATCGCAAAAATGAATCCAACAATGAGAAGCGCATGGAAGAGGAGAAGGAGAGATCTCGATCTCGTTCCAGAGACAAAAAAGACAAAAATCAAACATAGCCCAAAGAAAAGGAAAAAGAGGCAGGTAATAAGGATGATGTAGAAAGTAATTACTCTTTTCTCATGAGCAAAAGCAAAAACGATGCAAAGGAACTTTTGGAGATTTTCAATGAACTGAACTTCTAGGAAAAAGAACAAAATATTCAGCCAAAACAAAACTTATGCTTGGTTGAAGCTGGTGCAGAACTCCCCCAGGCTAATGGAAATAAAAATGAGTACAATTGGAACGGAACCGGCTCATAAAGCACCAAAGCCAGATACCAGTGGAGCTATAACCAGTACATGCAAGAAAAATAGAGAGAAGAAGAAATGAGGAAGCAGAAGCTATTAATTGAAGTCATCTCTATTGATGATTGAATCCTTCATACATACGTCTATTTATCTCCTATAATAGTACAATATTTTATAATTTATTGAATGATTCATGAGAATTGATGAATCTTTATTTGTTAGTTCAATTGAGATGAATGTTTTTATGAATAATTTTCGGTGGCATTCATTGATAATAATTTTATTATTTAATATACATGCTCTAAATCAGCACAGTCAAGGGTATGAGTACGAATTACTATAAAAATATCGAGCTGACGAAACGTTATGAAAAACACATAAATAAGATACAGGAAATAACACGCCATAAATCCAATATACCACAACTTTCTGAGGAGCAGCAAAAAATCAGCCTAGCGCTTAAAAAGTCAAAATAGATATCGAAAAGTTTCAAAGAAAAGGAGTTCGATTTGAAGAGAGAGGAGGAAAATAAACGGCTCATGAAGTCCATCAGTCTTATACACAGCGGAAAAACATTTAAAATTTAGCATAATTCAGACAGAGATAATGTGAAAAGGAGAGTTAAGACAGTAGCAAAAGACGATATTATGCGATAGTTTTAGATAGCTAGAGAAAACAGGAAGATAGCTAACTCAATTATTACGAATGTTTGTGATGCCTCTAAATACAGAAAAAAAATACAAACAGAGATTGCAGAATATGAAAAACTTCGCAATCACCTGCAGAAATTGAAGCCAATTGACAATGGAAAAGACAGGCCTTTTTATCTTATGGACAGCAAGTAAACTCATCCGATCAGGCCTAAGCTAAAAAACTTTGAATTTGATCATATTCCCGCGAAATAGAAAAGCAAAGGTGACTTACTCATCCAGCCATCTAAAAAGACAAGCAAAAGCGAAAGCAAGCATATTTGAGTTATATTTTTTGATGTATTACAAGCTGATATTAGTCTGATATGAGATTATCTAATAAGTAAGCTAAAGTCCGATCACTTATTAATAATGACTGAACCATCAAATAGCATTGTCGGGGATGTCGCACAACTTACAGTTATCACTGGACTCATGGCTATCTTTCTATGGAGAATTCTCAAGTCCAGCTAGCGCAAACGAGTACTCACACAACAAAAGAAGGAGGTCAAAAGAGAAGGGCTACTCGAGAGGAAAGTTATTATTTTGGCTTTTTAAATTCTCAATCTCTTTGTACATTACTCCAATACTTGGAGAACTGGGTATACCCTCATGCAGTCTCCTCCTTAAAAAAATGCTTTTAAAAAGATATGGAGTTTTATGACTGCTTTCTCTCCATGCTACTTTCCACGTTTCTCCAAAAAAGCAATCCGCAGTTTCTTTAGAGATCTAAAATTAGCGCCGAATGTTAAGATCATGATTTACACAAAATTGTAGCCTGAAGTGTGTAATAAAATATTGATAGATTTGGGCATTGACAGTTGGTTCGAGGAGAAGGATGTAATATATGTTAGGGAGGATCAATTAAAAAATGCAGAAGACGTCGATCATGATACAGGCCGGGTTATCATAATATCAGCAAATAACAAAGATCAAGATGGTATGCTCGGTAATCACCATGGTCTAATTCTTGCCTTGGAAAAGAGATAGGGCAAATTAGATGATGATTATTTACTCAAATTGAGAGAATTCCTATCAACACTATTGAAAAAGGGAAGAAAAGACTTGCTGCATGAGGAGATGCATGAGTTGGCTCAGGAAATGAACCTTCCAATATGCATTGATGATTTCATCTGAATTAAATATCAGCAAACTCAATGATTGCTGCATTAGTATACCTACAAAGCATAATGATTTCACGTACATACTGGCAGAATTATTGTTTAATAAGGTAGAAATTTCTTGCTGAATACGCATTATTAATTTATCCCATGCTAGATGATGGTGCTAAGACAATATTTTGTGTATTTGCTTTAAGATTTGTTTGTGAGCAGACGTCAGTTTATCTATAATTAAGATTTATTGATTGAAATATTTGCAATAAACAATAATTTAAACTGATTGTTTAAATTGCCATGAATCATAGCTATGAAAGCTCTCATTCCAATTTGTTAGTCCTCTCCGACATGGAATAAGGCAAGACAAGCCTACGATACGAACAATTCATAAAACAACTGAGTCAAATATATGGCATTCCTCTTCTTCAACTTGATGATATCTATACTAACACTATTCAACCACAACAATAGTTGACCAAAGCTTAATCGCTTGAAACTAATAGTGTATTCGATTACGCTGATAAGCTTGCAGTAAATCACAATATTCTCAAGGAATTATTACACATGATCGATAGTAAGGTTACCTTTCGACATTCTGATATCACTGACAGTCTATCTTTTACAAAAATTAAATTACGACAATATAGTGCAACTGATAAAGCCAAACCAGCTGATGGCTCGAAATAGGAACTCAAAGGTAGACTAGAGCAAAAAATGCTCCAGGTACGAGAGCGTTTATAATAAACTGTTCAATTCATCAACAGGGAGTTATAAGTAGAGATAGGTAGCAAAATAAAGAAGGTAATTACCATGGATGATATTAAGGAGAACTCTTCTCAATATTAACTATCACTTCAGTATAGTCACTAATTTTAATAGGATGAGGGTAAACAATAAAACGTAGAGAAGTAAGTCAAATCAAAAGTTAATGGATAAAAACAAAAAGAGGACGAGATAAAGAAGATAGTCGAGAAGGATTAATCCAAAAATAAAATCGAGACTTAATAGAAGACTAAAATTAAAGAGAATATTAATCATTCGCTTGAAAGGATAAGCGAGGTGCTGAGCGGAGAAACAATTGAAAAGGTTTAACGACCAGAATAAGTCAATAGTTCATTGAGAGTGTCTGCTCGATAGAGAGATTATGAAATCAAAGAAGATGAAGCCTCATTGAAAATGAGCAATGAACCAAGTGCCAAATAAATCTATTCTGAGAAAGAGGTGGACGATTAAACAGGAAGAATCATTAGATCAACTATTAACAAGAAGAAAACCAGCACAACCATATTTCCTGTAAAGGACAAGATGGGATCATCCCTTCTCTCCCCAGTTTCCCAGCCTAAAAGCTAGGATGAGCAACCTAATGATAGTACTCTCATGAAAAATATTAAAAAAAGTAAATTTTGGATAGATCATCGCAATAATCTATAATTCTATACCAAAACTGTTGATAGTCACGAGTAAATCGAAGAATCGAGAGTGATAAGGGAACCTTTCAACAAAGATAGCTTTAAATTTGAAAAAAAGAGGTCTAAAGAAAGACTGGAGTCTAAGTTGGAACTTCTCAATCACATGAATGAAAAGTAGACTAATAAAATGAGATCGATAAAAAATCAGCCATAAAAATAGGAAAATAATAATTAAATAGCACACTAATAGGAAAAGTATGCCACCTTTGGAGTAATTAAATCGGGAAAGAGAGAAGAGAATCAGTTTGCAAGGTTTCCACTTCCTTATACTCTTCCTTCAAGAACAGACTTCAATCAAGTTAAAAAACCTGAGCTCTATAAGCTTAAACCACTTATTGCAAATATTCATCAATAAAAAAGGGATCAAAGTGCTCCCTATTTTAGGGAATCAAGGGTGACTGAGTCTTATCCTCGTTTAGTTGCTAGACCATAAGCAGTAGTAGCTCCTTAACAAATTTTTTATGTGAATTATCCATAATATTAATTATCTCAAAAAAGTTTACCCTTCCAAAGATTGATCAACAATCCTGAAAACCAATCAATAAGAAATTAATCTTACATTAACTCGAGACCCCAACAAAAATATATGATTCTTAACGAACCCGTTAAGACTATCATGAATCCTTTATTGCAAAGAATTCCTATAGCTATCAATAGACCTATAGGCATGTCAGTTCGACCATCATCAGTACCTTTAAAGTCAATAAATTATGCAATTAATTCTCCTGCTAGTCCTCAATTTCGGCAATATCAAAACAATTTAAATCCTTTGGTTGCCTTGAATAAAATTTAAAATTTAAATACCAACATAATGAGAACTCCTCCATCTGAACAATTTTATTCTAGTAACCTGCAACTGGCAAGAGCCATACCAATGTAAAATAACTCAATAAATCTGTTCAAAGTGGGGGTTGGCAATAAAAAGTTTAATTTTAGTCAAGCAAAATACATGAATAATAGTCGTAATATAAGAAATGATGAAAATATCATTAATCGAAAATCGAGCGGACCATCATAACTGTTGCATCGCCAAGGAAATACCAAATCAATAATAGAAAATCTTGTTCCTTCAACGCCAATATCGAAAACTACTTCCGTTCTTTAAAATCCTTTTAATATATTAAAATAAATTTAATCCGCTTCGAGATAAACTTCAGCTGGATTTCGATACTCATTGAACAAAGATGAGCTTTAGAAAATAGTTGAGATATCTGAAGAAAGCATGAACAATTCAGCTATGAAGGAAATTGGAGAAGGAAGTGGCATGAACAGTAAAATTACACCAAATTAGCAAAGCATGCGATCAAATCGCGGAACAAGCAGTCGCAAAATGAAGAAAACTGGAATATATATAACCAACCAGATAAGCATCCGGGCAAATCGTAGTCAGTACAATCCTTCTTAATGATTTTTATTACCACTGTATCAAACACAATATATTTATATCCATTCAATTAATAAAGCAGATCTTGTAGATAATATAATTTAACGTCATATGATGCGTTCATGTGAGTTGCAACTTAAAACTCCTACTCGAATTCATCAAGAAACTAAGGCAAAGAAGGGAATTAGTCTCTCACTTACAAAAAAAGGGCAAAACCAATCTGAGACTCATTTCAAGTACATCAAATTGTATAACAAAATCAGATAAGAAGAAGTTGGACAGAGGCAGATTAAAGTCATAGTTGGATCTAAATAAAAATAAGAGTCATCCAACATTAACAAGATTAAATATAAAGATGACTTAGTCACAAGGAAATTGCAATTTGAGCCAAACACTTCATCAAAGCTGAATACTGTACGAGGCCCAATCAATTCAGATAAGGAACCCAAGCCAAAAGCACCAGTTTCTTGGGTAACAATAAAGCGTGAGCGTACTTGTAAATTCAAATCATTTTGCTCATAAATGCAAACTTGATCTTTAATATTTATTGATGATTTATTTGTTAATATGCAGTGAAAAGTAATATCAAGAAGGCATCACTAAAGTTTACTCATTTTGCTCATCTTCAGCATATTTTTACTATTGCTGATGAGTTTGTTCTTATTGAAGGCGCCTCCTTTCTTTAGTTTTGGACCATCATACCACTCCTCCTTCTCGTTAGCTTCAGTATTGAAACGCAAAGGATATTTCTAAGTGGGTTCAGCCTATGATTTTCGCATCTTAAACTTCTTTTTACTCATCGTTCCATCTGTATGCAAATCTTTTTTCTTACTAATCTAAATGGTAGAAGGTATATCTTTCATTATTTTATTAGATTTAGTTTTCTTCATTTTTTAGATAAGGTGATGAATGTCCATTTAGCTAACTTGAGTTTTACACGTTGGTTACATCTTACTTTTCTTTATTGCCGTTTGATGAAAGTTATCCAGTGAATTTTTTAGAGAGCAAAATTATTACAGGCCTTACTCTTTTTATTGCGAGTGATAGTGATTCTTGGATTTTGAGTGTTTGCCTAAAATTGCAAAATTGTTAATTTACAGATTTATGTTTATATTATGAGGTCCTTCATTTATGTTCAAAGAACTGTTTTTACGATGTTTTACTCCTTCCCCACCCTTCCTTTTAGGCAAGGTAGAATTGGGAGGAAGCTTAGCAATTTTAGGATGAATATCTTTGGGAAGCATAACATTTTATAGCTTTAAGTAGTTATTTAAGTATTCTTACATGTCCTTGATCCAAGAGTGATTAAATATCTATTCTATACTGGGCCTTTTCTCTGGCTAGAATTGAAGAATTGTATTGATCATGCTTTTAACTTGCTAAGATAGATGTTTTCCCAGAGGATAGCTGCCTTTTATCATTTATTCCTGCACCTCAATCTTAGTCTTTCCCTTAAAAGGAGCATAGCCGTGCAGCATTTCATATAAAAGAACTCCCATTGCCCAAATGTCAACCCGATAGTCATAAGTTGATTTAAACAGCATTTAAGGGGCCATATACTAGTATGTACCACAAAAAGTTGTCCTTTTCGCTTTAGCATCCTCAGCTGACCACCCAAAATCACAGATTTTTATATTGAACAAGGCATCTAGTAGCAAATTTTCTGGCTGAATAACAGTCATAATACTTTAAGATCACGATGAATGATATCGTGCTTATGCAGATACTGTACTCCTTGAAGAGTTTGCGTGAAGAATTTGAATGCTTCTGCCTCTGTGAAGACGGTTTTTGTATTTTGATGATAGAAGAGATTGCCTTGTTCTGCATATTCCATCACCATATATATTCTATCTTCATCGGCAATAGTATCCCACAACTTGATGATGTGTGGGTGATCCAGCTAGGAGTGTAGCTTGATCTAGCGCTCTACTAGTTTGACTTCAGCCTCAGAAGGAATATCCTTAAGGTTGATCTGTATGGTTTGATTATTACTATTTTAACTGCATATATCCGACAGGTGTTGCGATGACGAGCCAGCTTTACTGTCCCAAATGAGCCGCATCCAATTTTCTTGCCCTCGATGATTTGGAACTCTTTCACTGAGCAAAATCTGCCCTTGGACTGTGTAGTTAACATTCTATATGTTATTTTTAAAATTAATAAAACGATCCGACGGTTTATTGTCGGTATGAAGAAATCATCAGCCATCCATGAAAGACAGCGGCCTCTGATTATTGTCAATTGATAAGTTTCATTTTTTCTACCACTGACAGATCCTCCCTTTGCCTTCGGAAAATCTAGTTGATGAAAAGTTATTAATTACCAGAAATTTTATCATTGAAAATTTGGTTTAGTTTGTCTGCTATTTCATGTAGTATTTGTATTTCTTCTCATAAATATTGCTAATGATCTCGTAATCTTGATTAATTTTCATGATGTTTGACTGCTAAAATATAATCAATTGATTGTTTATGTTCTGCAATTAAATTTACATTTCACATATTATGCCAATTTAACATTCAAATTATCAATCAATCAACAAGAACAATTATATTTATTAATTCTGGGTGCTAAATTCACAACATCATTTACATAAATCTTTGCCGCAATAATCTCTCACACACTAACCATCATTAGTTTTCTTTCTAATTGGCCATTTGTTAGGGAGTATCTAAACTGTTTTAATCTTAATAAACAGTTGAATGATGGTAGAAATTCTAGCATGGTTCTGAATCGATATCGCCGAGACAGCAAGAATACCTATACTTTTTCTTTTAATCATCGTTTTGAATGCCAAGATTCATGGAATATTAATTTTATCGTGCTCTTTCTAAAGTTAAATGGCGCTCCATTCTAAAATTTTGCTCATTTATAAAGTATCCATAATGTACTTTACATGTTTTCTGCTGTTAATTTTATTCCCTCGTGTAAAATAGAGAACATTTTTGGCATATCCTGACCTATTTCTTAGCAGCCTCTAGTTTTCGTTGTTGTTAAGCTTCTTCGAAGATTTCCTTTTACTCTTCAGGAGAATTAGGCCATTTCACATCTCTTTTCAACATCTTTAAGATCTATTCATTTTCCACAATAATTGCAATCAGCCGCTTTGATTCTTCATTAAATTAGGCAAATCTTTTCATTTGCTGAATTATTTATTTATAAATAACTGGTTAGGCGATACTCATACTGGCATTTTATCCATTCTAACTATTCTGACTATAAGGAACATCCCTTTTAAGTGAAATCATGCTGCTTGTATCAATAATTATAGCCGAATTCGCATACTATCTAGCTTCATCAACTTTAGAAATAATAATATTCCGATAGGCTTGATCTTACAAGGCACTGTTATCACTCATCGACTGTCCGTCAATCATCTGAATGTCGTCTACTTATTTAGACATAATAAATTCAACGACTTCAGGTAAGACATCTTTTGAATAGCTGACTCTTTTTTGCAACAAAAACTTCTTTTCAATTTTTATTGGGCATTTTTAAGTTTATATTCTCTCTAAAATCATAGAAGATTGATTTTTTGTTGTTAAATCAACAATTACCCGACCAGAGTATAGTTTTTATTAAAAGCATATTTGACGGCGACTCCTTTCAAATACTACTCTTCCTGCAATTGATTGCACAAAATAGATAACATAGAGATTTTATTGAGGTTAATTTAAGAAAACATTGTAAGTGAGACTTTATTAACTTTGTATATTCACCACCAAAAGAGTGGGCTTTTCATACCTTTTATGATACTGAGAGGCAAAAAATTAAGAATTGGCTCGAATGATTTAAACCGAGGGCTTGGAACGAGATAAACTCTTTTGAATCCAGGAGTAGATAAACTAAAAGGGAGAAGAGTTTTAATCGAAATGTAAATGTAAATTTATTTCTTTAATTTATAGAAAAGGCTTCAATGTTTTCTCCCTCCACTGCATTTCATCCTTAGCAAACACAATCTTAAACTTTATGTTATTATCTCTATCTTTTGATTTTTCAATAATAACAAAATTATGAAAAGCTGATCTCATTATGTCCATGGTTATTAATTTATTGACACTTGGATAGAGATGGGGATAGGTTTCGCTGCCAAATTTAATCTTGAATTGGGTTCCTACTGACTATACGATTTAAAGGAGTTTTTAAATCTAAATTTTTTCATATTGATTCTTATCAAAGATTAATGGTCTTAACTTGTAACAAACCCTTTTCAAGGCTGCTCCAGAGAAATTCGGAGTCATTCGACTCAAAAAGTTCACATAAATTTCTTTCAATTTTGGCAAAACGATTTCAATTATCCTTCGACGATCTTTTAAACTGGGGAGTGCCACATAGAAGTTAGGAAATCGCCTAAGAATAGCATAATCAATTTCATTTATAAAATTTGTTGAGCCAAATACAAATAAATTTTCGATATTTTTATTTCCCCCAAGAAAGGAAAGGAACATTGAAATAGCCTATACACTTTTTGATTATTTTCTTCGACGATCTCCTATAATGGCATCGATTTCATCAATAGAAAGGCAACAAATTAAATGAGGTGAAAGTTATGATCTTCGAAGATAGCTACTTAATGTTCCTTTGGCTTGGCCCACCAAATCTTCCATAAATTAGGATGATGATAATCCAATGCTGACTGGATTCATGCCTATCAGCTCAGCTAAATATTCAGTCAGTCTCGTTTTTCCAGTTCCTGGAGGACCATAAAACAAAATTCCAGGTTTTTATATTTTTAATGCTTTTGTGAGGCAAAAGGATATAAAATATTGTCTTAATCGAGGAAATAAATTTTAAATTTGCAGTTTTGTTTCAATAAAAGTAATGGCCCGATCGACTAAATCAGGGTTAAGCAATGGTATATCCCTATTTAATATAAAAATGCCTTGATCATTTAAATTATTGGCCATATAATAGACATATCTCAATATTTTGTGAGAATTTCCAATCTTGAAGCATTATTGCTTTTCATTTTATTGTTCTTAAACTTATTACATTTCAGCTCTCTTCTTTTGTGATGTCTTAATCCTTTCGAGATGAGCCCACAATTAATTTGACCATTTTCGAAGAGGAATTTCTTTAAACGTATCTTTGGTATTATACAAAAGACCACGAATCAATTTCAATCTTTGTTGCTAAAAGAAATCTTTGATTATTTCTTACTCTTAAGGAGAACCATTTTCTTTTTGAAAAATAAAGCTTAAAAGTTTGTTAATAGGATCATCAAAGCTAAAATCAGATTCACTAATCCAATTCTCCTCATCAGTATCTTAAATGTGATGAAAGGTTTATATTGTTTCACTTTCAATTTGAAAATGACCCTTGAAGCTTGAGTTTTCTTTTTTCTTCCTTATTTCTAATTTAACACAATTAAAAAAGGGGTCAAACAAGTAAACTCCTGTGCAGCCATCTGTTGATTCTTTTTTACCCTCCAATATTCTGATAGATTTAGTTTATGTTTTGATATCAAAAGTTGATTTTTTTAGATTTGACTTCACAAATACTTCGATCTAATTTGTTAAAAGATAATTTTTCCAACAATATTCCTTTTTCATTTTTTTAGTATTGTAGGAGATCATAACAATAATATCCTTACCACTGATAATCTATATATTTTTTGAGGAGGGCTCCTCTCTGACAATAATTTTTTTGAGGTTTTCCAATTGTTTGAGATATTATTCTTCTTCCATGTTATCTTTAAGACCATTCAGAAAAGATTTGATATCTTAACCCTTTGTAGATTCAGAAAGAAAAGAACCAGCTAAATTTCCCATAAAACTTATAAAAAACTCTTTTATCATATCTCCTTTCTCTGGAGGAATTCTTCTTTTTTCACACCAAATATTAACAATGTTCTTAATATCCTTGGAAGATTACAAAAGTTTATTAATAAACTCTTTGGCTTTGTCGTTGTTAGCTGCCATAATAAAAAATGATGCAAATGAAAGTTATAATGGAGATTTACAATTAGATAATATTATAACTCTTATGTTTTTTGGATTTTAAAAAATAAGTATTTTTTGATATAAGGCCTTCAAAGGATATAGTTAAATTGTTCGAAGGAAATATGTATTTCATACAACTGAAAAATAATCTTAGAATGAAAGAGTAAGAATTGTATAAGGTTAAAGATGAGATTAGGGCTTTAAAAAAAATAATAAGGCAGCTGAGACTGAAAAAAAGAACATGAATAAAAAAATGTACAAGCTTGAACAGCAGTTGGATGAGCTAAAGATAGAAAAGAAAGCCTTAGAAAAATACATTCAGGACACCAAAAATGCCAGACAAGAATCAAACATGAATAGAGATGACTACCAAGCTTACCGAAAAGTACTTGAGGCCTAGATGGAGGATCTTAAAAAAAAAATTCAAGAGATCGAAGCTATTATTCATGATTTAAAGGAAAAAATTGACCAAAATGCTATTGATCGTGAAGAATTGCTCAAAGAATTAAATGGACTTCAAGCTGAATTGAAGGGTTTAGAATCCATAATTTTGGATCTTTAAAATGAAATTGAGAATTTGGAATTACAACTCAGCACGAGTTAGGGAAATGACAAAAAATAACTACAGACTCGTATATATCAATTAAAAAAAGAGTTAAGAAATAAAAAAGCAAACAAAGCAGAAATAAAGGAGAAAATCAATGGAGTTGCTGCTTTAGCTAATGAAAAAAAAATGAATATTGGCTTACAAATTATAGAACGCAACAATAAAAATAATTATAAAGTGGGGAAATAGGAAATTTTATCAAGCAAAAAAACTTAAGAGAGGTAAACCAATAGAAACAAATTAAGAGAATAGGGCAAAGAAAAATTTTTATAGGCTATTTTCAGCCAAAATCAAGATAAATTAAGTGAAAATATTTCTAATTCTAAACAAATAGTCGCCCAAATTGATGCTACCAAGGAAAAGATTGAAGAAGTTTAAAAAACAATCTAATAACTCGAAGGGGAAATTGATTAAAAAGCCAGTATTGAAAGAAATATCAATTTCTAAATGAATTCCTTACGAAATTAAATTAACCACTAAAAATACATACTTAACGATGCCGTTAACCAAGGTAGCAGACGGTCTTGATCTTAAAATTAATTATAAATGAATAAAATAGCTAAATTATAAATTTTATAATCAGTAATAATTAGTTTAAGAGATCTTTGCCATTTAAATAGAGTTAGAATAGAGTTAAAATGTTCTTTTCTGCTGGATTATATAAGCTTATAGCGGATCTTTCTTCTTTAGTTTAAATTTGAGCTAAACAGAAGGAATGAAGTTTTATTTATTTAGTCCACTTTTTTAGTTATTTCTTAATTTTTTTTTTCATTTATTTAAGGACTATTTATTACAATCATATGCATAATCGTAGACATCGAGTGAAATTAAAACAATAAAATTCGGTGATTTTAGCTAATTTTTGTGAGGATAATATAACATGAGTGATAAATCTTTTAATCAGCTTATCAACACTTTAGACAATTGCTGTCTCATCGCCTTGTTCAATTATCAATATTTTTATTAAAATAAAAATAATAAAAATTTAATACTTGATAATTCTTCGGATAAAAGAATTAAAGACTGATCATTTCATTTTGTGAGTTTGATAAGTTTTCACACAATTGTAAATTGTTTAAAGTTAAATAAGTTTTAATTGAAGCAATTTAAAGCTAAACACGCAAAAAAATGCAAATCAGCAAGTACAAAGAGACTTCTCCTTGGATTTTAATGGTTAGGGATTGATGGGTATCTTATACATGCCCTTAGACTTCTTTGCATTCAATTTTATACCAATCGATGACTATACTTATGGATCAATCTATTTATTCTCAATGGCTGAGAGAATGTTGTCTCCCATTTCCATAAAGGGTGTATCCATGTTTACTCCCTTGAGTGCTGAAGTTTAGTAGTACTTATCAATCTTGAATTCCTTCATAAACTTCTTTATATTTTAGTCTGACACCTCCCGATCTTCTTGAAGGTCACATTTATTTCCTATTAAAGCTATTCTTAACTTTTGATGAGAATTGGCACGTACTTCATAAAGCCAGTGTTTAATACTTGTGAAACTATTCTATGAACTTAAGTCAAAAACTAATAATGCTGCAATCGAACCTTTGTAGTAGGCTCTTGTTATGCACTTGAAAGATTCCTGTCCTGCAGTGTCCCACAGTTGCAGTTTAATTTTTCTATTCCTAATGTTAACAAGTTTTGAGCCGAACTCGACTCCAAGTGTTGGCTCGTGTTGATTCTTAAATCTTCCCTCGATGAACCGAAGAAGCAAGCAGCTCTTGCCAACACCTATTTTAAATAACAGTTACTGGAGTCACCAATCATTATAAACTTGAAGAGATAATCGTAGTCGTTCATCGTTGAGTTGCTACTTTTTATTATAGGTTTAAACACATCATAAATGATGTCATATAATATAAATTTATAACGCTATTCACTGAGATGTTTATTTTGCAATCATTATGCTAGTGCATGCGGAATAGGACCTATTTAGATTGTTATTGTCATTTTAATGAAATCCTCTATGATAAAATTTAGTTGAAGAAAGGGAAGAAATCTTCACAATGAAGTCTCAGTGAACTTATTTCTAGGTATTAAATGGAGTAAAATATTTAAAATTGTTTTAATTATTTAAAGTTGTGTATTATTAATGAAATCTTCATATCTTATAGAAACAAGGCATTGATTATCTTTATGGTATTTGGTAAAGCCAGCCACTTAGAATACAACAGCCAATTGTGATTATATGTAGCCTACAGATTAATTTTATTTCTGATCAATAGAGTGTCTCAGATTTAAAATTGCGACTTTTAATCGTCATTATCCTTCCATATTTATAAATTTCTATGAAGAAAAGAGAGATTGTATTCAAATGAGCAGGTTATTGAACACTGCATTTTGATTTTGGTTTTAATTATAATTTAAAGCTTATCATTCATATTCGACAACCAAAACATGCCTATTTTAAAGAATAGTCAAATAGAGTCAATGGCGACACATTAATAGGATAACAAGACGTAGGTCCTCAACGAGGGGGTCTTAACCAAATTTAAGGAATTCATGAATAATAACCGTAACGACAAACTCCGATAGGGAGTCAAGAACATCTACGGAAGACATTATCCTGTTAACTATGATAAGAGTTACAACTTCTATGAGCAGTGGTAATCTAGTAAAAGGATCTTTGAATAAAGTAACTTTTATGAACTCATCCAGAGCGAAAAATGGTCAGCTTATCTCTTTACTGTTTGTTTGCTGCTATCTAATGTTGCTCTTCTTTGGTTCATTACCATCTTTCGCCTTCTTGAACTTATTCAGACCGAGTAATGTCAAGTCATCATGTCCTTAGGTATCGGAATGACAGCTGTCGACTGTGCTGTCAAATTTGGGCTCAAGTATCTAAAGTCCAGGGTCATAATATAATGGAAGGAGGTCGTAATAACATTCAAATAAGAGATATTTTTGTTATGTTACTTATTTGGAAATCTAGGGATATCTCTTAGTGACGATAACAGCAGTTTATCCTTCTTCCTGTATTCGTTGGACTTAATAGCAATAGTTTGTCTATTTCGTCGAGCCCGTGCCCTTTTCACTCATTTTAGAATTCGTTCTTACATGACAGCTTACAAAAGCTACTTCAAATTACTCGATTTGCTAACCAACATGTTCATGGTCTAATACCTTCTTGTAGCTCATATGTAATTTAGACCATCCTGATTTATGTCATAAGCTATCAGAATCCTTCGAATAATTGGCTTATCCATTTTGGGCACAGTGAATGTACAGACCTTGAACGTCTGTTTTATTCCTTCTATTTCGTAAACACTACCATGCTCACCATCGGATATGGAGACATTGTTCCTGTTAATAACGCTTAAATAGCTTGTGTTCTGATAGTGCAAATCTTTGGTAGTCTTTGTGTAACTTAGGGGTGGTAGTTTTTTCATATGTCATCAGCGAGATTGGCTACACATTGTCAACCATTCGCAAGGAGGACGAGCATTTAGAGCACAACATCTCAACTCTGGCAAAAATGAGCGAATATTATGGACTTTAGGAATAGCTCACCAACCTAGCAAAGTCCTATCTCATAAATAATCAAAAATCGCGCGAAGACATTTATCCTTAAGAGGAAAACGAAGTGCTAATGAAACTAAATGACGATTTGCGTGAAGGTACTACTAATTCCACCCAGCCATCACTCAAGAAAACAGTCTCAGCATTGTCAAGAGCAGTCTATTCTTCATTTGTCATTGGAGTAAACGTTGTCAAATGGAGATAGCCAAGCGTCTCATTAAAAAGATTCTCAATCCGAACGAATTTCTTACTCAGGCACTGGGGAAGGAGCGTATCTACATTATAAAAAGTGGTAAACTACAGGTTTATACCAACAACTGCTTTGGATTCAGACAGCATTTCAAGAAACTATTGAAGACTATTGAACCAAATCCAAAAGCTTAGGTTTCAGATAACATCTACGGCTACACACAAGTTTTTTCATCCAGAATTGTAAAGCTAAATGCAGTCAGTAAATCGTTTAGTTGCGTTTATTTTATTGATAAACAGCACTTCCTTGAATGCGTTAACGATCACAAACATGATCATTAGTACTACTTCGAAATCAAGGCTAAAATAGATGAGTCATAGTTCTGTTAGGCATGGGAGGCACCTAATATCCTTAATATTCGATAGCATTTCAGACCTAACATTATTTTTGTCATCAAGAAACACATCAGTCATAGCAACAAGATGCGAAATAGTCGCAAAACTTACTTCCGCAGGGATCGTTCTGATATAATCAGACATACGAAGCTTTACCAAAATTTCAATAATGAGGAAGCAGACTTCGAACGTATGAACTCCACAGCTCGAGAGATTCACCTTACTGACTATGAACCTTCGAGCCTACCTAAAAAAATAGTGGAAATCGAGAAGACAAATCCGAGCGAATAAAAGACGATAACAAAAGAGGAGATGCTTTTGCAAAAATTTGAAATACCAAAGGAGTATCATAAATTTTTTCCAAGACACAACTTAACCAAGGTTCTTACCAAATTATAAATTGAAAATTATATGAGCAATAGGTATGGAAATGGAGAGGAGGACAGTCAAGATACAAATAATCGGCTCATGATAGAATAATCGCCGTTGAGTTTACTAACTTCCTCTGCTTTGACCAAAGTTCATAACGTCCTTTGATGATAAAGCAATACATCTAATAAAAAAACAAAACACCATTGACAATTACAATGAATTTTTAATGCTAATGAATAGTGTTGAGTGTTTTCTACTATTTAACTAATTATTGCTAATCATTAAAGTAAAAAACTTAGATCATTAGTTACTACTGGTACCTATGTCAGTATATTCCGATCAGTGTTTATCAGCTACCATTCATTTTAACTAGGATTCTAGTCCATCATCATCATTTTTTATAAAATTTAAATCGATGTTACTTTCTTCTTTACAAATTTTTCATCTTTAAGGCGGATTGAATTTATTTTAGAGCGTGAATTGGCATTGGCATGCTCGTTAAGTCTTGGTTTAAATGGATTTTTATCCAAAATATCTCGTAAAATAAATGTCTTTTGCTTATCTCTGTTTTTTACATCCTCTTCTATACGTTCGTAAAAACTTCTAGAGTGATTTTGCCTCATCTGTTCCGAACTTTAAAAATGAGGTTCAAAGGTAATCTGATTCATATCTTTTCTGTAAAGTTATTACCTGGTTGTTAAAGCATTTGACTCTTTTCTCTTCATAGTTTATTAGCCTCTTTTAAGTACTGCCTAGAAGGACAAAGCAACTTCTTATTTGGTTCTTTTTTTATTGTGTTTTTCTTTATCATTCTAACATTTTGACTCCACCTTCTTTTTTGTTTTTATTGTTGTATTGACTTATTGATTTTTCTTGATATTCTTTTCAATATCTTTCTATTGTTCCTCATCAATTCTCTTCTTCAAAACCTCTTTGAGGAATCTCTCCTACTTTTTTGAAGGATTTTTGTATTTACTCGAACACAAATATGTTGTTTTGTTTCCTTATATTTATCTGCTCTTTTTATAATAATCCTTTAGGACTGTCTGATTTGCTGATGAAGTTTGGAGTTGCTTGCGGTCATTTAGTTTATCATTTTTGTATAACTCTTTTTTAGCAGTCGATTGATTAACTATCTTCTTTTTATTGACCGTGTTAAAAGACACAGTTTTATCCATCTGATCTCGTTCAGTGAAATTTTGATCTTCTACTTCTCCAAAGATATCTCTGCCTAACGTTCGGATGAGACTAATCTGTTCCTGTTAGCTCTAATACTCTCTAGATGACAAGACATTTAATTTAGCGAGCGAGAAGAGATGATCTATTTTTGGGGAGGCAGGGTACAGAGATTCAAGATCCAGGGTTTGGCGCAGCATGGTGGAAATATTTGTAAATTTAGTTGCGGAAATAAAAATAAGTGAAGAGTGTTATTATATTATTGTTATTTATTTATAAGAATTTATGCCAAATATGGATTTAATCAAATCATTGCTCGGTTAGGTGGTAAAAACTCAGCTTGAACCGAAGTTGAGTGTTCCATTCTGGAAGATAGGTCTGGTCAGACTCACTCGCATGCATTTATATTTCAGCCCCGCTCTTCACTTGTCCTGCCGTTTCCTTCTACAAAATTTATTTGGCTTCCTTCTGATTGATTTCGTTTCTTCCTGACACACTGAGGATAGCAAAATTGGCTGTTTTAGTTGCCATCTTCGCTATTTTCGTAAGCACTTCGGCTATTTTACCTTTCTTGATCACAAAACCATCGATGATAATCCAATTATATCCATTAATCTTTTTGTAGTCAGGATTTTACGGATTCATTTGGAACAGAGACACATTTTCACAAGCAATATTCATTCTCTTCAAGTCAATGTCTATATCTTTAAATTTCAGGAACCCTTTTTCTTTAAGTCTCGTTGACATTTGGAAATAACGAGTAGTATAGTCAATTCCAATTGATTCATTAAAAATTTTGCCTAATTAGAGGGGAATTCGGCCTACTGAGCATCCAACTGTCAGAACCCTTTAATTCTGCCCTAAAGCTCCCACCATAGATTATATCTTATTAACCACTTCTAGGACATAAGATTGATCATTCAGATAATGATGTTTTAGATTCATTTCCACATTTTTATCACTGATTCCTTCACTGTGTAAATCAACTTCCATTTCAATGTTAGTCTCAATATATCGAAAGCCTGCAAATTGATAGAAATGTCTGCGGAATGCATAGCGAGCATGATAAAGAGCTTCATTACCAGTACTGATAAAACTACCACCTTTGATGATGTCATGTCGCTCATCAAAGCATGGAGTTGTAAAATCTTCATAGACAGGATGAACTTAAAAGTCATGAAATGGGTAAATAGGAGTGATGGTATGCTGCCAGACATTTCCAACTACATCATAAAGATCTCCAGTTTTAAAAAGGTTGACAGGATTGGGTGACATCCAATACTACATATTAATATTTCCCACAGATTGGTATTCCCAGTCTATAAGATCTTTCTTTAGTACACTCCTCATTGAATAATATTCATCTTCCGTTGGAAGTCGAGTGTAACGCCCAGTCTTCTCAGATCTCCACTTGCAAAAAGCTCTTGCCTACAAATTGCTGATTTAGACAGGCCAATCCCAAGGCATATCGATCAACTCATATAATGTTCTCAATTTATAGTTTGCTCCAGCCAATTTCCAAAATAGAGGAGCAGTTGGTTTAATAGATTCAAGCCATCTTTGACCCTCATTTGACCAATACTGTGGTTTTTTATAGCCTCCATCTTCCACAAATGCAAGATATTCACCATTTGAAACGAGCATTTAACTTGTTCTAAACTTTTCAACTGAAAACGATTTGACTCCGAACTCATTATCCCAGCCATAGGTGGATGCATCTTTAGTTGTTCTTTTCCAAGTCCCTTTCCAAGCAGGAATATCAACCATCTTATTCATTGGCATTTTTTTGACATCTAGCTATTTGAGTGGACACTGTCGGAATTAATGAACTGGTTTGATTAGTTAAAGTGGAACTTGCCGGATTATAACTGCTGAGGTTTCAAGATGGATGCGTTCATGTTCGATTCCCATCATAATTACCCAAACACTGGACAGCCAACTGTCCATTCGGGTGATATTTTAGCTATCAATGATGTTTAGCACCTTTTCCTTCACTTGTTGGCGATAGGCCATTGTTTATTGAACTGTCGGCCAGTCGTAGTGGCTCTAATTTAAGTCATCCCAGTCCATTTCGTCCACTCCAACTGCGAACATCTTTTAGAACTCAGAATTTATCCTTTCTCGAATTACACCATGGTCAATTAGTTTATTCATATAGACAGTTGATGTGTGACCGAAGTAAAAGATCAAAGGATGCCGAAGGGGTTCAGCTCTAATGTAGTAAGCCCGATCTAATGCGAGCAGCTCAAATAGCTTCTCATAAACCCCATATGTTTGGAGGAAGTATTCTCTAACTTCTTTTTTTAGGTTAGGATTTTCCTTCAAAAGGACTGTCTTCCTGCTGAGGTCTTGAGGAATAGTTTGGTGGTTGGAAAAATGAAGCATTTAGGTTGGTGGATTAAGCTTGATTGATTATAGTCCAATTGTTATTAGAAAGGATTTAAGGAGAAACATCTCAACAGTATTAATTTCAAATGTGAGGGCCAAATGAGCCTCCTCATCATATCTGGAGACGACTCGTCAGCGTATTAATGTATAATGTATATTTTAATGTTAGTTATGGATGAGGGTAATGTGCTATTAAGCAATAAGGAAGACGATTTATTATCAGAAAATAAAATTTAAAAATAATTACAAGTACATATTTGTATTATCGAATATATATTGATCAAATAGCGTAAACTTTATCTCTTGAGATGAGATAAAATGCTATAGGGGAATAACACATTTTTGGCCTGCCAGTTTTGGCGTATGATAAAATTCTTTAGAAAACTGATTCTGGATTTGCAAATACATCGGCTTTTTTTATGGTTATTTAAGCCTATATTGCAATATAAACAGCAAATATATAAATTTAATTATCCGGTTATTATATAATTCCATAAAGTATTCCCAATAATCCAAAGGTAATCAAAAATTAATTCGGCCAAACCTCAACTTAAAATTATTAATAATTTGTAAATCTCCTCATTATTGTAGAATGGAATTTCCATATTCAATCGACAATAAATTTAAAACTTTTAGGGCTTTTATGATTTAATAATTCTTTTATATATGTGGAGTCTTAAAAAGAGATATAAGCAAATCTTTGAAGCTATAATTATAATTCATATTTTCATCTTCTTAACTGATTGAGAAGCATGAAAACTTCAATTAATCGCAGGATCTCTCGTCTCAAAACAACAGCTGCAGTTGTTTCACACCAACACTAAAAGGTTATGTCGCTAGATACAGCAAAATTACATTTTGTGAGAGGTGACATCAACATCATCAATCATTTCAAATTAAAACTAAAGGCGACTTAGAAAAAAGCTATTGCTCTTGCCAAAGAAAACTCAGATTTACAAAAGGAAGCTCTAAAACTGAGAGAACATATTAGAATGTTGGAGGTTAAAAGGGCTAATGCCAATGAAACCATAATAAAGCTGAATACAAAACTTGCAAAAGATCATCGGACCACTTCGAAATTAAACAAGCAAGAGACTTCAGAAGCATCAATTCAATGTGAACTCATCCACATTGAGACTTTTCAATCTTTGCTAAAAGCAGAAAGAGAAAAAAATGATGCCCTCACATTGGCTGTAGAACAAGGCAAGCTCTTTTTAGACAATGAGAGTTCGGATAAATATTCCGAAGAATATGGCTATGAGTCAGACACTACTAATGGCTATGAGTTAGACACTACTAATGACTGTGGGTCAGAAACTACTGTTTCTGATGGAGAACTGAACAATCCTTAAAATGGCTGTGGATAGACAGCAAATTGTGATTAATCCTTTAAATAAAAGGACAAATATGAATAAAGACTTTAGGTGGGTTAAGCAAAAAGAAATAGCTTTTTGACCTAGGTCTGGAAATGTTCCAAAAAATTAATTGGTACCATACTTAAGAATCAATGATTCCTTATTATCATCTATTTATCTCATACACTTTATCAATGATATCACTTAATTCTTTAGTTAATTCCAAAAGTAGCAATCCACCCGTCGTTTGTGACTGACAGGAGTCTGCTCCCTTATTTATCAATTACAAGCTTTTTGATATCGACTCCCTTTTATCTACAGGAATAAATTGGTCCCTCTATGGTATCAATTAAAACAACACAATCTCGATAGTTTGATATCATTAATCTCTGACTTTTGACTGACCCTACCAAATTGGTTGTTTTGGCAGGCAAGTCAATTCTGGTGACTACCGATATCAATTTCTATTTCTGAGGCGGCTTAAGTTAAATCACTGTCATCGATCCCAATTCAGAAATAGCTAGCAGGTATCCATGATTGTAAATAAGTTTTTGAAAGGCCGAATCAAATGTTAAAGAATGGAGCTTTTTGATTTCCATAGTGCCTTCTACAGCATATATGTAAATTCCGTCTTAATCACTGACATAAAGTCTACTGTGTGTTTCCTAAAAACAAATACTTGAAGGATTATTATATTTGAATTGGGTTTTAAGCATAAATTCTTTATTAATGTTGTAAGACTGCAGTTACTGGGTGGGTTCTCTGCGTAGAAGATAAATCTATCCAATTGTTGGATTCACACAGAAATCGCATACTCCTGGCAGTTAGACGTAACCAAACTAAATACCCCCTCAGCTTACCAACTATATTTATTAGAATCGCTTATCCATTTGTGCCAAGTAAATGTACACTCCCACTGTAGTCATCACCATAAGCATGTTCGTCTTGCAGTTGTATTGCATACTCATCGGCTAAGTGAGTCATCAGTTACTTGCGCATGCAATGGCGTCACGTGCCTTTTGCAGTACTTGTCCCCTTGCTTTTTATGGATGGAGATAAATCCGCAAACATGATTTTGATTGAAGAAAGTTTTGAAAATATTTTTAACTGCATGAAATCGATTGTACATTTGGTAGTTTGTTTGCATTCCTCGAGTAAAAAAATAAGGTTATTATCATAAAGACAGAGATGGGTAAAATCGACGATACTACCCTATTGGGTCTCAAGCTTATGCGATGATTAGTGGTAGAGCAGACTGATCATCTTTTAAAACGAAGACTATTTTATACTAGAATTTGTGATTTGATTGCTCTTCAGTTATTTATCAGCGAAAGGCTGCTATTTTTCTACCTGTGTTTTGATCCATGGCCGATCAGTACAAAAATGGTCAGTGAGTTTGTTATCTTTCTCCCTTTCTAAATCTTTAGTCTGTCCAAGTTATTTCTTTTATGTCCGTTCTTGATCTAAGCATTCGATAAAATCGGGATAATGAGTTTGCAGTGCAAAGAATAGTACAAATTGTTTATTTGTGAGCACATCTATTCGATTTGTGCAGCTTTTTAAAGACTCATTTATTGTGTCAATGTCATCTTTTGCGGCTTTGGTGAGGTTGCTGATAATATTTTTATTGAAGGGATTGTCAAAGTCAAATATTTATTGGTCTAATCGATTCTACAATTATGTGGCAGATACGTAGAGATTGATGAGTTCTTGCCTGGCTCGCACTATTTCGTATTTGAATATTCGATGCGGCTGATGCTGTTCTAGCTTGACCTAAAAACAAAGGGCAGCGTTCTTGTCTGATGGTTTGTGCAGGCAAGAGATCGTCGTAAGTTTTTTGTACTCGATTAATTCATCCATATTGAATTATAGGCTCCAATGGTAAAGTTATAAAAATTAATAGTACTAGTGGGAATCGAACCCACGCGCTACAAGCAGACGATCTTAAGTCGCCCCCCTTAACCGCTCGGGCATAGTACTTTGAATACTCATCTTTTCCTCTCAGTCTTTTATTCGGAACTAACCACCCAAGGGCGCTTTATATCTCTACATCAACTTAAAAACAAGCTGTTTATTTTGTCTTGCTAAAAAGATAGACAATATAATTTTAGGTAAGTCTATAATGCCTGTACAGTTTGATGATATGACCTTATTAATTTAGCTGCAATAATATAATAATGGAGAAGTAGGGTTAAAATAAATACCAAAGAGATGACATCATACCAACCTTTTCAATGCACCAGCTGTCCGAGAGCTTAATTCCCAGATTGGAACCCATCATTTCACTGTTAAATCAACCCGTCATCGAAATAAAGGCCCTCAAACTGTTGATGGCAGAGGGAATTACTGACGAAGCACACCTGATCAGGTAATACGTTTGGAAATTAGTCCTTGGCTACTTGCCTAGGGAACGTAGTCGTTGGAAATTTCAGATAAGGAAACAAGAGGACACCTATAATTAGTTTATCAAACAGTTTATTAACTCAGAAAAATATTTGGACTATCCGCTGAACATCTCCAAAAAGGATAAACTTTGGCCATAGTACGAAAAAGATTTCTTTCTATGGGAGCAAATTGAGAAAGACACCTGCAGAACTCAGGCATAGCTTTCCTTCTTTTCTATGGTCGTTCATCCAATTCTCATTCCCTTCTATACGAATACGCGAAGGTAAAAGCTCAAACTCATAAGGGGAAGCGATTAGAAAAATTTCGTATTGAGTAAGGAATAGCAGAGAACAACGTACCGTTATGATTACATGACTCGTATTCTCTTCATTTTTGCTAAACTCAATCCTAAAGTTGAGTACGTACAAGGAATGAATTAAATACTGGCACCAATTTTCTATCTAGTAAACTGCGCACACCCAAGTCGATCACCCATTCAAGAAGCAGCATGCTTCTTCATGTTCAACAACGTGATGAGTGATATTTTATAATTACATATGCGGGACTTTGGAAAGAAGGAAAATGGGGTCCATGGACGAATGAGAAACATATCTACTATGCTGCTGGTATATATTACATTATGTAGGCACTATAACCAAAAATATGGCAAAATTTATAAATGTTAAAGATTGACCCATTCTACTATTGTTTTCGCTGGATCACTCTTCTCTTCTCTCAGTAATTTCAGATGTTCTAAACCTTGCGCATTTGGGAAGCCATATTCTCATATGAAAATCGTACCCTCTACACAAACTTCTTCGCACTTTCCCTCATTTTGGCAAGCAAAGAACGCATAATTAATGGTGAGTATGGGTAGATACTGTCATACCTCAAGAACATTAGTCAACACATCAGCATCGAGTTTGCTATTAAGCATGCTGATTAACTTTACTCAAAATATCACAAAAAGGATATGGCAGATCTTGCAGAGAAGAATAGAAGAAAACTGATTCAGAGAGAAGTCGGCAGTACGAATCGTTTTCTTAACTTTTTCAAGAAACTTCTCTGATATTTATGCCTATTTTAAAGATAATTGCTTTTAACAAGACCTTACGAAGTTAAAATTATTTATTTAATCATTTCTTTTGATGAATTTGTAGGTTTACCTTATGTTGCTGTCAATATTCAAAAGTAAAAACTTTATTCCGTAATATTTAATATTTAGTATCACCTGCAGCAGCAATCATCAGATTTATGATGAAGAAAAGAGTTGATAAATTCAGAATTAATTGCCTATTTTTTGTGTATAAGAGCATATAA
>Ga0302186_10000095_pt1 | contig 79738 bp, 38 predicted proteins | sample II_Bog_E1_2_FD_198782 | JGI IMG/M metagenome (GOLD analysis project Ga0302186, IMG submission 198782) | Peat permafrost microbial communities from Stordalen Mire near Abisko, Sweden - II_Bog_E1_1 | ecosystem: Environmental > Terrestrial > Soil > Wetlands > Peat | place: Sweden: Abisko...
GGGGATGAAGCCACCTTCCGACCACCCTCCGAAAATAAAATCGTCGATAGTTCTAATGATTAAGACTATCTGTTCTTTGTGATCGAAATATTGGTGAAAGTTGGACTTGCTGTAGCGATCAAACCGATAGATGAGCTTTGTCTTAGAAATCCTCAACCCTGTCTTTTGCTGTAGGATGTTCGTGAGGTATTCTTTGCACTAATTTGACTAATCCAGAACGTCCCCTGGGAATATACTTTCATATCTGTTTATTGTTAAAATCCTGTCAGTTTAGGCTCTTAGACGTTATATCTCTTGACTCAGGTTGTTGCTGATGGCTTTTTATCTCTCCAAAAATTATTTAGTTTCGTGAACTTCTCCTTTTAGTTCCTCTATGCGAGTGTTCAGGGAACAATTGATTTTTTTTTAGTTCTCCCATTAGTAAGCGGTCTTGCGGACTTCTTCTTTTAGATCCTCTATGTTAGTGTTCAGGCAACAGTTAATTTTTTTTTATTTCTCCCATTATTATGCGCTCTTGTGGGCTTCTACCTTTAGAAGTTATATTTCATTGGCCAGTCTGTGGCTGATGGCTTTTTAGTTCTCCACTTATTTTTGTAAATTCCGGATATCTTTTTAGTACTGTTGCTTGTACTCCTCGAAATCATTGCGTTGCTTTCTAGTCTGCTACTCCATTTATAGTTTTCCCTGCTGAATTTCAGTAATTTGCCTCTCAGTGTTCTGCAATGCTCTAGTTGCTTAACTAAGCCTATCTTTCAAATCATTTGTATCTTTTTCTTTTTTCTTTAATTAAGCAACTTCATTAATTAATTGAGATTTTTCTAATTTACAATTTTTTAATTGTTTTTTTAAATCGGTAATGGTTGTATTGCTCGTCTGCTGAAATATCTGAATTTAATTTTACTTTAATCGTTTGTAACTTCTCAGGTCCAATATTTATTTTTCTGCAACAGCGAAAGATTACCAATACTTTTTATATTAATTCACATTTCTATCTTTGGCAGCAATTAGCTACTCGAGTTTAGCTATCTACTAATATTTGATTTATATTATGCTCCTGAGTTAAACTAACTAATTTTTAGATATCAATAATTATGACTGAGAATTTTTTAACTAATTTTTAGATATCAATAATTATGACTGAGAATTTTTGAGTTAGCCTATCAGTTTATTCTCTTCACGAGGGAGTGTTTTACGAACAAAAACTTCAAGTAATTGAATGAATTCTTCCTATAAAGGAGGTTTTGAATTAAAATTCCACCACGACATTGTTAATACTTGTTATTGAAATAATAATTAAAAGTATCGTAAAAATACATATATAATAGCAATAAAAAAGGAAAATATGCAATCGAACAAGGAGAAGACAGTAGCTTAAATATATATTTTTTGCATTTTAGAGAATTGTATGCCACTTGAGTCTGCGCGTTATCTATGATGACCAAATATTAGCATTAGTAAGGAAATATTATTTTATTTTTAACTTAAAATACAATTCTATTGTCACGTCACATTAGTGAACGAATTTAATTTAACTAAATACCTGTTCAAAAAATTGTGATTAATAACTCATGCATCTGCTCATTAGGTCAAATTATTGAGATTATATTGTGAATCATTTTTAGAAACTTAACTGGAACATTTCATAGGTTTTTATCTTCACTTCCTTGGCCTCTCCTGCCCCCAGCATTAGGTCAACTGTATAGTTTTAACAATTATAAAAACCGTTTTTAATCCCAAAATTAGAGAACACTTAGTTTTTTAAGGATTGGATGGCTATCTCCGAATTGCCGAATATGATATTGAACTCATCGTAGGTAATGGCCTTTCTGTTTGGCTGAGATAGTTCAAAGCATTTCTTATTCGTTAGAGAGAACAACAGACCTGACTTGTCAGATTTGGTCTTGGGAATGAAGCCGCCTTCCGTCCACCCTCCGAAAATAAAGTCGTTGTTGGTTCTAACAAGCAGGACTAACTGCTCTTTGTTATCGAAATATTGGTGAAAGTTGGATTTGCTGTAGCGATCAAACCGATAAATGAGTTTTGTTTTAGAAATACGTCTCTCTGTCTTTTGCTGGAGGATAGTTGTGAGGTATTCTTTGCACTACTTTGATTAATCCAGAACATCTCCCGTGAATAGACTCTCGTATCTGTTTATTGTTAAAATTCTGTCGGTTTAGGCTCTTAGATTTTATATCTCTTGGCTCAAGTTGTTGCTGATCTCTTTTTATCTCTCCAAAGACTATAAAGTCTTGTGAACTTCTCCTTTTAGTTCCTCTATGCGAGTGTTCAACCAAAAGCTGATTCTTTTTTAGTTCTCCCATTATTAAACAGTCTTGCGGGCCTCTCCTTTTAGTTCCTCTATGTTAGTATTCAGGGAACGGTTGACTCTTTTTTAGTTTTCCCATTATTATGCGATTTTGCGGACTTCTTCCTTTAGAAGTTATATTTCATTGACCAAGCGGTAATTGACTGCTTTTTAGTTCTCCAATTATTTTCCCAAATTCCAGATAATTTTTTAACGTTGTTGCTTTTATTCCTTGAAAATATTTCGTTGCTTCGCTATTTGCTCTTCTGCCTACAGTTTTACCTGCTGGATTTCAGCAATTTGCCTCTCAGTTGTCTGTAATGCTCTAGTTTAATCGAGGTTATCTCTCAGATCCTTTATATCTTTTTCTTTTTCCTTCAACTTAAACTCCAATTATATCAAATGATTCAAAATTTTACTGCTGTTGTTTATCAATTGGGCTTACTAATTTCCAAAACTACGATTATTTAATTTCAGCTGAACTCCTTGTTAATCCAATTACTATTTTTTATTTTTTTAAAGTTCATTTTTTGGCGAACAACATTCTAAATTTGTGATATCTTTAGAGCCTTAAAAATGAGAAGGGTCATTTTACTGCTCAGTTTCCTTCTGATTTTTTTACTCTCCGAATTTATCTTTGCTGTTGCTGAATGGAATCCATGCTAGCAGGTGAGAAAAACTATATTTATTGGCATCCTTCTTTTCTATTACACTATTAACCTATGATTCTTTGAATCTCTCATTCAATCGATTAACTTCCTTCAATGATGAATATTTTTGTTGTTTCTAATCTTTTAATTCTACTTCCTGAGGCTACTTAATTTCATTGTATCCATATTGTTAATATATCCTGAGCCTTTTTCTTTGTTTTTCCCCAGTCGTCAAAGATTGCAAAGTTGGTTAACATTCATTCAATTCCTGATTTTTCAGATTATGGATAACCTTCTAATAATTTACTGATTGCTCTTTATTTTATTTGTATTTCCTGAGTTCAACCAACTAATTTTTTGATTTCACTAATTATGGCAAAGATTTTTTAAGTTCTTCTATCAGTTTATCCTCCTCACGAGGAAGTTCTTTACGAGCAAAAACTTCTAGTAATTGAATTAATTGTTCCTTTGTAACAGTCTTAGAAGAAAAAAGAGAAAGAAACATTTTCACAATCCCCATAGTCAATACTTGTTATTGAAATAATAATTAAAGTATCATAAATTCCATATATACAATATCAGTAGAAAATAACATATGCAATCGAACAATGCAAAGACCGTCGCTTAAATATATGCTTTTTATATTTTAGAGACCACCTATGTAGTTTATATCTAAGATCAAGCAGATTACTGACATCTTTACTGGTTATTTGATATTTTAAGATTAAAAATTATATTGCTGGAAATATTTTTCAGTCTGTTCAATCTTGGTTTACTTTTATTGTTTGTTGTTTATCTTTGCAAATGATTTGGAAAATTCTTTGTTTTTCAATATTTGTTTTTAAGAAATATAAATTATCCACTTTAGTTGTTAACTTTTTAATTTAAATAATTATTTGCTCAAAAGATTATGATTAACGAATGCACCTGCACATTATGATAAATTATTGAGGATATATAGTCAATCATTTTTAGAAACTCAACTGAAACATTTCATAACACTTTATCTTCACTTCCTTGGCCTCACCCGCCCCCAGCATCAGGTCAACTGTGCAGTCTCCACAATTATAGTAGCCATCTTTACTCCCAAAATTAGAAAACACTTCGTCCTTCCAGGATTTGATGACAATCTATGAATTGCCGAATATAATATGAAACTTGTCGTAGGTAATGGCCTTTTTGTTTGGCTGAGACAGTTCACAGTATTGCTTATTCGTTAGGGAGAACAGCATACCAGACTTCTAGGATTAGGTCTTGGGGATGAATCCACCTTCTGTCCATCCTCCGAAAATGACATCATCGATAGTCCTTACAAGCAGGACTAACTGCTCTGTGTTATCGAAATATTGGTGAAAGTTGGATTTGCTGTACTGATCAAACCGATAAATGAGTTTTGTTTTAGAAATACGTCGCTCTGTCTTTTGCTGTAGGATGTTTGTGAGGTATTCTTTGCACTACTTTGACGAATCCATAACATCCCCAGTGAATAGACTTTCATATCTGTTCCCGCTTGAAATTTTGATAGTTTTCACTCTTAGATGCTCTATGTCTTTGTTCAGGTGGCAGTTGATCGCTTTTTATTCTTCCAAGTATTTTGAAATCCTATGTGTTTATGCTCTTGAATTTTTGTTTTCATTAATCAAGTTGCTGCTGTTTTTTTTTTCGTCTTCCAATTATTTTAAAATTTTGCAAGTTTCGACCTTTATACGTTATATTTCATTGGCTCCATAGCTGGATTTTTTTTGATTGCTAAATTATTTTAAGGTATTGTAGGATTATACTTTTAGATTTTAGATTTTATTAGTTTGATTATAGCGGGCTACTTTTTAATTTTCTAATTATTTTGAAATCCTGAGTACCTATGCTCTTAAATTTTTGATTTCATTGACCAAGCTGCAGTTGATTCTTTTTTAGTACTCCAATTATTATAAAGTCTATTGTGAGTCCATTTTTAATTTTAATTTTTAATTGCATAGATTGGAGAAGGCTACTTTTTAATTCTCTAATTATTTTTAAGTCTTGTAAGCTTATATTTTTAGATGTTATATTTCGTTGCTTAGGTTGATGTTGATGGTTTTTTAGTTATCTAATTATCCTAAAGTCTTGCTGGATTATACTCTTATAAGTTATATTTCATTGGTTAGGTTACCGCTGATTGCTTTTTAGTCTTCCAATTATTTTGAAATCCTGTGATTTTAAACTCGTAGACATTAGGCTTCATTGTTTAGGTTGTAGGTAATTACTTTTTACTTTTCCAGTTATTTTGAAATGTTGCCAGCTTCCTCTTTCAAATTATAACGAGCTGCTTTTTAGTTTTCCAATTATTTCTTTAAAATTAGGTTACTCTTTTAAATTAAGCGATTTTATTGTTCTACTTTTCTTAATTCTTTCTTCATCTATCTCTATCCAATTAGTTTTTTTTGCTAATTTTAAATGAGTTGCTGCTTACTATTTTACAATGCCTTCTCCTTTTATTTTATACTATAGTTCAAAGAATTTATCTTTTTATCCTTTTCATTCAATTTAGACTCTACCATTTTAAAATTATTCAAATCTTTGCAACTGCTACTGCTACTATTCATCAATTGGTTTTGTTGATTTACAAAATTATTATTTTTTAATTTCAGTCTTAATTGCTCTTTTAACTATTTCACTTCTTGAGACAATTACTATCTTTGCAGTTTATTTATTTTCAATTAATTTTATAAATTTGTGATATTTTTAGAGTCTTACAAAATAAAAGTGTTTTTTTACTGCATAGTCTTCTCCTGCTTTTTTTACTATGCTGGATTGTTGGGGAATGACATCGATGTTGTCAAGGCCAAGGATAGATTGATTCATTTACTTATTATTTTGTATTATTAAACTGGTTGGCTCTTTTTTAGATGTTAATTGACTCAATCGAGCAACTTCATTGAATAATTGATATTTTTACAATTGGCAATTTTCTAACTGTTTTTGTAAATCTGTAAAATTTTCATTTATTTTCTGCTGATATTGTTTAATTTCATTTTACTTTAATTGTCTATATTGATTAAAATTCCCATCCTTGACAGCAATTATCTGTTTGAGCTTATTTATTTATTGTTATTTCTCTTATTGATATTTTCTCATGCAAACCAATGTGTCTTTTGATCTAATTAATTATGGCATAGCACTTTTAAGCTCCTTTATCAGTTTATCCTCCTCACGAGGGAGTTGTTTCTGAGCAAAAAATTAAAGTAATCGAATGAATTCTTCTTATAAAAGAGGCTTTTATTTCCATAAACTCCACATAGTTAATACTTTTTATCAAAATTAATAATTAAAAGGATCATAAACATACATATATACAATAGCAATAGAAAGATATTAATAAAATAATTTAAAGATGTCTACTCAAATATTTACTTTTTATATTGCCTAAAAGCTATTTTTATAGTTTGGATTTCAGATCAATCCAATTATTGAAATCTTCACTTATTATTTGAAGATTGTTATTAAAAATTCTATGATAGGAACGATATCGAATCCTAATTACTCTTGTTACGCCTTTCATGGTTTCTTAAATTAATCTTCCCCAAATTTTTATAAAAAGTATTAGTCCTACAATATTAATTTTTAATTTTTACTTTAAAAAATAAAATGTCATTTTCAAAATATTCTAATGATTTGGGAGTAAACAAGCAATCTTGAATAAATTATTCTTTTTCGCCAAATCAAAAAATTTGCTGTATATAATTTGTCATTAATAAAAGCGGTTGCTTCCTGAAGGATAAAAAACAAAATAAAAGCCGATACTTTAGATAGATATGTCACAGCCTGAAAGATAGAAGCTGATAAGTTTAATAATTTATATCTTTTAAGATTGAAATAATTGTTAAAAATCAACCTATTATTGATATCAATCAACATATCTTATTACTAATGAAGATTATCACAGCCTTTATTTTCATTTATCTGCTCCAGCTTACATTTGCAACCAGATACACACAGTCTTTAACAAAGTGGACATTCAAAATTGAAAATAATTCTAAGGAATACGCTGCAACCATCCCCTCCTCTCTTGCTTGGGATCTGATTGATAATAAAATTATCAGTAACGACCCCTACTTCAGAGACAACTTTCTACAGTTCTATGAGTACTAAACAAAGGATGCTTACTACAAAACAACTTTCAATATCAGCGCCAACATCATCAACTCTCAGCATCAATATCTTATCTTCGAAGGATTGGATACTTACGCCTAGGTATACCTCAATGGTCAACACATCCTGTCAGCCCATAACATGTTTAGGAGGTATTAAGTCTAAGTCAAGTTTAACAAAACAAACGAGCTTGCTGTTAATTTAACAGCCTCAACTAAGTATGATCTCATAAAGGAACAGGAATTTTATGGATAATACGGATTTAAGTTGCCTTCTAACTACTCTTTCACTAGAAAAGCCGCCTATCAGTACGGTTGGGACTGGGGGCCTAGAATTCTATCAGTTGGAATATGGAAAGATGTCAATATCCTGATTTACAATGATTCTAGAATTGAAAATGTTCGATTTATTCACAGTCCAATCACAAAAACAATTAACAGCATAGCTTGCTAAGTAAAACTTGATCTGATCCATCTAGATAAAAACTCAGAGTATAGTTTAAACCTTTTAGTCAAGAGAAAGTCCAACAACGCAACCATATTTACCACCAATTTACCTATTAAGTCTGCAATTCTCACGGAGTTAGATATCCCTTTCAACATTACAAATGGAATTTGGGACAATATTTGGTGGACTTGGGATTTGGGTTCTGCAAATCTGGTCGTTGTTTCAATTAAATTAATCAACCTCAATAGTTTAGAGTCAGTAGACTACTCAATGACAACTGGCATCAGGACAGTCAAAGTGATTCAGTAAGCAAGTAAGACCTACAATGGTACTTCATTTACCTTTAATCTCAACGGATACGATGTTTACATGCGAGGAGGAAACTATATTCCGCCTGAAATGTCACTTGCTCGAACCAATAAACAGACTTATGAAGAAGTTAGAAATGATGCTCTGTTCGGCAGGTTCAATATGATTAGACTTTGGGGAGGAGGACAATTTGAAAAGGACTAATTTTATTAAACCATGGATGAATCAGGAATCTTAATTTGGCATGACTTAATGTATGCTTGTGCACTTTATCCAAGTTCTCCATAAATCTTACTCAACATTGAAGCAGAGATCAGAGACAATGTTAAAAGAATTAGACATCATCCTTCAATTGGAGTTTGGAATGGCAACAACTAGGTCTGGGCTGGATGGACTTAATGGGGTTGGCAAAATAATCTGACTGATACCCAAAAAAAGGTTGTATAATCCATGTACAATGATATCTTTAGAGTGACTCTACCAAATGTCTTAAAGGTCTAACATCCTGAAGTTTATTACTGGGAGACATCTCCTTCGCAATCTTCAGCGACAACTAAAAGTATTCACTCAGGTGATATTCATTTCTGGAGAGTTTGGGCAGGAGGGGCTCCACTTGAAGAATACGAATAGTATATTGGGCGATTCACTTCTGAGTATGGTATGCAGGCTATGCCCTAAATGTCATCTCTTCAACAATTTACGCATCCATAAGATTTATAGCTTGGCAGTCTCGTTCTTAGACTCCACGAAAGACATATATTAGGATAAATTCTGCTTCCAGGCTATACTCATAACTATACTGGAACGACCACAAACCTGACTCGCTTTTCATACTATTCGCAGATTATGCAATCTTATGCAATGGAAACAGCCATAACAAATTTGCGGCTGAATAAACCTTAAAATATGGGCAGTCTTTATTGGCAACTGAATGATGTTTGGCCTGTTTCTTCTTGTTCATCAGTTGATTACTACGGAACCTATAAGGCTTCTCATTATCGAATCAGACAGGTCTACGATCCGCTCATTATTCATACAATTCATTAAAGATCAAGTGGAGACTACGTGACATATATCGTCAACGACTACAACAAAACTTTCAACTGTCATTGTGTCCTTGAAATACTGACCTTTACAGGAGAAACAACTAAGGTCAAACATACCATTTAAAAGACAGTGAAACCATTTTAGAGAGTGTTGGTCCATAAATTTGTAAAGAGTGAGTATAACAACTATCTCAAAACTGGATTTATAAAAACTGATTTGAAGACTGTGGACAACTATGTTAGTAGCAACACTTACTTCTTTACCCCAATGAAAAATAGGCCAAATCTGGTGCCGGACCTCGGCTATACCTTCTAAGGTAATAATATAAAAGTGAAAACAACCAAATTGGCAACCTATGTATGGATCTATCGTAAGAAAAATGACAATTACATCTCTCTTAAGTTGAGCGATAACTTCTTCACTCTTAATTCTGGAGAAGAAAAGATAATAAACATTGGAAGTGCTCCTCACGGAGAAGTGTTCGTGACTTGCTACGAAATCGAGTTTCAGCGGGATAAACTTTAAGGAAAGACCTTAAGAGTATAGTGATTCAAAAGCAACAAATTTATGAATATGAATTAGGCTTGTCAATTTTTACTAATCTTAGTGATATTATTTATTTGATAAAACAGTTGAAAATAAAATTATTCAAAAGCTAGTTCTTAAAAAATGAGCTATATAAACTAATCTATATATATATATGAATTCTTGGTTTTAAATATTTTTGTTGCGGATCTATATATTTAATAAACTGATCAGTCAAGAAATAATTAATTTAGAATATAAGAATATAATTACTTGACTATAAATTTATAAACTAAACAAATACTATCATATCTATCGTTCAAGGAAATGATCAATCTATTCGTCCAAGATTTTACAAACAGAATTTATAGTTATGTGATCAAGACTAACTCAACAGTCCATCAATTGAAGGAAATGATTCAAGGTAAATCTGGAATTCGTGTATAAGATAATCTTTTGTTAAAAGTTCGAAGCAAAGGAGGAGCATTGGTGATGTAAAACAATAAAGAACTTTCTTATTATGAGCTTTATGAGAATGAGCTATTGGTGATTATTTTACCATATAATCAGCATAATCCATATCGACGTCGTCGGCTTACTCATTGATTATCAATAGTTAATTCCATAAAAACTGATTATTATTCTCATAATGTGCAATATAAATAAATCGTCCACTCTGGCGAAGACTTTCATTCTTATCATCATTATTTACTTACTTTAAAATTCAATGTAGCTTGAATACCCTCATAATTAAGTTTATATTTTTTTCAAGCTAAATGTGTTTAATCCTTAAACAAAAACGTAAAAAATATTTTAATCAAGTAAAAGGAAGAAAAATCCATTTATTGGTATTAAATTCGTTTTTCCCTCCACATTTAAAAATGGTAAATGCTCAAGAATTTATAAATAAATGAGAGAATAACTCTTTATTATCACTGAAATTTACAACAATTATTTTAGTATTATATATTTTTTCCAAGATTGATGGATACTTTACAACTCATAAACTTATTTCTTTAACTTATAAGTTTTTTTTTTAAAAAAAAGAAAATTTAAATCAAACTCATGAAATGTGATTCTTCTAGATAGACTAAATCTAAATTATAACCAATAATTTTTAAAAAATTTTTAATTATGATTTCCTTTGTTATTTATGAAATAATAGTATTGGCATATTTATCGGTCATTAATTTAAATTTATCATTCATAATTTCATTGTTATGAAAGATCAAAGTTACTTTCATAACAAAATTAAAAAAAATGGATAAAACGAAGTATAACTAAAGTTCCCCTTTCCAATTACACCTCATATCTCAGTTCAGTTTAATAAATATTCTAAGTAACAGATTCACAAACTCAATAATTATATGCATCTAGGAAAAATTATTAATCGTAATAAAAGTCAATTCATCCAAGAATTAAAACCAAATAAAATTAAAGTTAAAAAATATTTTGAGAACATTTGAAAAGAAACAGTCAATATCAAAAAAAATAGATATCAAAGATTTTTAAGTTTCTGAAACTGAAAATTCTCTCCTATGAAAATTAAAATAAATACTTGACTAACTGTCAGAGAAGTAAGGACTTTTGAGTGATCGAATTTTTAAACAAATATTTGAAGAAGTTTAAAAATATTTTTACACACCCTTTCAAATAATTTACTCTTGAAACTTCTTTTCCATTATCTCATAGAGTGTAAAAAGATGTCATTATGAAAATAATAAGAAAAAACAAAACTAAATAAAATTACATATTTTTCAAATAATTTGGGTATAAAATAGGGAAATTACCGAAAGTGCCATGGGAAAGGGCAAAGAAATAAATTATAAAATCTAAACTAAAATATATGAAATTCTCGATCTAAATAAAACGGCAAATAAAAAATAAAAAATGATATTAATTAAAAAATAAAAGGTTTTTGATATTTGAGAGGATTTTAAGCTTAAGTTTTGATAATTAATTTAATATCAAATCAAAGAAAATTTTTCATACAAAATATTATGTTTGAATATTTTATGATTTCCTTTTGTTAATATATAAATATTAATTGCGATCATTTGGATCCTTTTTTTCAGAGTATTTCGTATTTCTTCATTTTAGTCAAATTTACAGATCCATCTAAATATTGAAGAATAAATAGCATGTATCTATTTCAATAATCCTGGTTGGAATAGAAGATTTCTCACAAAAGAATGAATATGGATAAAATCAATCCTTATTATTGTTCTCAATCAATTGTTTTTAGTTTACAATTAATCCTATAAAGGTCATATATAAGTCGAGATTTTGATGATTAAAATTATATAAAATTTTGGATTAATAATAGAATTTTATCTATCATGAGCTACTAATAGGATAAAAAAATTGAAATTTCATAGGAACCTGCCATTTAAACGGTTGCATTGCCTCATAATAGCGTTGTTGATATCAAAAATATTGAACGCTATTAGCAATCGTTCCCAGTGGATCTCATCAGACTGATTGAACTTCGTCTCAAATAATTTGACTTACAATCTCGATTCGAAAGATATGGATTAAAATATAATACATAATTTTCTTTTCAGTCTCATCTTAGCTTAAACCTAATTATGCAGTCTATCAACTCTGAGATCATTAAATTTGAAGTAAAATGGGGAAAATTTTAGATGAACATATTGATATTAAATATAGTAGGAAAAAGCTCGATTCATACTGATCCGCATGCATAGGGTGCTTATGGTAGTATTTATCGGGTAAATTTAATGGAGAATGAATTTATAATGAAATGCATTCCAAATGAATAAAATACAAACTAAAATAAGGTTATGGCAATAAAAGAATATTTTCTCTTAAAAATTGTATCAGCACTTGAAATTGGGCCTTCAATGAAATCATGGCTGGGTTTTGATTTAATAATGTATTAAAATTGCGTTGAATTTGCAATGGAAAAATGTTAATAAGTAACTGCTATCAATTAATCATCTAAACTAACTTTAATCGAAAATATTTATGTGCTCCATAAGTTTGGTATTGTTCATATGGACATAAAACCTTAAAATATAATGTTTAGCAAGTGTTTTAACAAGGTTATTTATATTGATTATGGATTATCTTAGTTGATAGATGTGAAGATAGGTCAAACAATGCTTGTCTCATTTAGAGGTACTCTAGATTATTGCTGCCCTTAAATGATATCTGCTTTTACCTTAAATAAAAAGCAATATGTGGATTTGTATCACAACGATATTTTCGCTTTACAAACTTCCATAAGGTTCTTCTAATAAAATGAAATGAGTGAAAGCTCATAAATATAATAGTATATAGAAAGAGAATAATGCAAATAATTATGGGCAGACTACAAAATAAAATATTAAAAATATAAAAACAACTAAATTCTATCTCTCACTGTTCTTAAATTTATTTTATTTTGCGGAAATATTTATTTAGTTGAAACCAATAAACATTTCACAACCCTCATGAATCAAGTTTTTTCGAATGAGATCCTTGATTTTCTTTACGAACTGGAAAATACATAAAACATTAAGTATTTCTATAGAAAAGTCTTAAATACTCATAATAAGGAAAGTATAAAATATACCGACCTAAAAGATATCTATTAATCACATTTTACTGAATTTAAGTTGATAAAAAGAAACGAATAAAAAAGAAACACATTTCGCAATTATTACTGCAGTTTAACTGAATATATATCCATGGAGTAATTTGAAATATTTACTGAATAAAAAATAAAAAATATCTTAGAATCATAAAGGAAGTAAAATATTCAACTTTTTTCTTATTTCAGAATTTATCTCAAATATATTAATTTCAGCAATAACACTTTTAACGTAAATATGAATCAAAGGCTGTAGATCACCAAGCTGATTGTTTAGAAAAAATATGTCAAATCCATTAATATATAAAAGAAGAATGACCTCGAAATTATAATGGAGGTCATTGTGTATATGCTTGCTTAGGTAATGGATGAATTTAAGGAAAAAGAAAAGGCAAATCGTTGCGTAAAGGAGTTAATTTTTGATTTAATTGAGCATGTATTCATTCTGAGCATTGACAGTAATGAAAAGATTTTATAATACATTTAACAAATATATAACTGCAAGTGGCTCGAAGATGCAGATAAAATCGAGTTTGTCCTCAAGGTAAAGCACTATGGTTACTGGTTTCGCTACAGAATACGAGGAGGGACCACTTTTTACAAAATATACAATTGGTTTAACAAAAAGATACACCTTCTGCTTAACAAGAATTAAATTGATTTAATCTATGAATCAACATTCCGTGAAAGCACCATAAATTAAATCGAAAATCGATTTGGAAAATTATCAAAATATCTTGAGACATAAATTAAAATGGAGATGCTGTATCGATGGTTATGTTAATTTCATTCAGATTAAACAGCTGCTTTCCTCGCTAGAATATATAAACTCATCAATCATACTTAACGACTTAAGATATACTTTTTTACTCTATAAATTTATCATCAATACTTAATTAAATTTTATAGTTTAAAAAAATGCGAGCAGTACGACCGTTTTTTTGAAAGAAACATTCAATCATAAAGTATCATGAACTCCATGATTTTCAAGTATCTGCCTGATCTGTTTGAAAGGTATAATGATAATAAATTTATGAAAAGTCTTAGTTTTATTTTATAAAATATCGACATCTCAACATTAAAAATTTTTAATATTTCTATTAAAGAAGGAATTTAATTTTTATTTACTTTAACAAACAAAGAAAACTATAAGATAAAAGCAAATATGCTTAACAAATTAAGATATTTAAGCTAATTGATAAACATCACTTAAATGCTTGAGTTGGAAGCATAAGCTTAACATTTACCCTAATTTTTCCAGACAAATGAAATTAAAAATTTAATCTATATCAAAATTCTGTGTTGTTTACAGTGCTAATGTCATCATTAGATAAAAAATGATATTGAAATTTTGAAAAGGAAGATAGATTAAATAAAATGCCGAAATTGTCATTTCCGCATTTCGAATTTATACCTGCTAACAAGTCAAAAATATTATTATTTCAGCTACATTAAATAGAAAACTAAAGATAATGCTGAGCATTTCCTCTTTTACAACAATTAACTATCAAAGCTCTACTCAACGATGTAAAATATTGAATAGAATAAATTTCTAAATTATTGTTGCTTGTACTAATTTTCTAAGTCTAATTAAGAATATGAGAAACAGTATCAAGGGAAAAAACAATTATACTTATTTTTAAAACAATATCCACAATATTTTTCAAAATTCTTTTCAGATTTTTCAATTAAATATGTTCTTCCAAAATTTTTAAAAATGGTTTTGTTTGATATATCTCTTTAGTAATTATCGTCTTTTTTAATAAATCTGAGCTCGAGGTTAATTTTTCATTTCTCGTCATCTTATTTTTATAATCTAAATAGTTCTTTTCAATAATTATGTTATAAGTATTAGAAAAGCATTGATTTTACCCGTCTTTTCAATTATATTGATCAACAAAAGTTTAATAAACAAACTCTAATTTATAATTAGGGTTATTATCAATAAATGCTTTACTACTTACCTCAAAATCTAATTTACAAATCGAAAATTACAATTACTAAATTATTATAACTTTTGCCGAAAGAGATAAGAAGATGGCAATAGTTTTTTTACTATAGGTTTTTAGTAATTGAATATTCAACAATCTCAAATCCTGTGATCATAGACGAAGGATAATCAATTAAAGCTCGAAAAAAAGCATACTTAAAAAAACAATTAATCAAAATATCTTCAATTGTTGGGAAATAACCTCTAAAGAGAAAATCAAAAAAATTAAAGAATTCGAATATAAAATTAAATTATCTTTACAAAAAAATATTATTACTTGGAGGACCATTTAATTTTGGGGTGCCTGAACTTTCAAATGTTTACCTTAGAGCTCGAAATAAACTAGCAACATCTAAAAAAAAAATATCAATGGTTGAAGTTTGCTGATTTGTTTGCAGTGAGAAAATAATAAAAAATAATTGTTTTTAGAATTTACAATAATTTTACAGACCCTTTAATTTGATTTCATAAAATTAAATTTGAATTTTTGTTTTTGTATAAAGTATAATTTTTTAAACATAAAATACTCTATGATTTACTTACTTTCCGATTAAATATTCTTGTCTTTTCTTAAAACATCTTATTTTGCGTAAAATCTTTTAATAATAATTATTGTAACAAAATTTATCTTGATCAAAGATGATTTTTTACTTCTTTTCGATAAATATAGATAGATATCGCAAAATTATCTTACATTTTTGTTTTAAAAATATATTTCGCTTACTAGTTGTAAATCAAAATTGAATTAGATATTAACTATCTTCCTTTTAATATGTATGGGAATATCTTAGTAAATAAAATATGAAAATAGTACATATAGATAATTATGAATATCTTCTTCAATTCGGTATTAAATAATCTAAATAGAAAAAATCAAAAACAATCATTCTTTATTCATTGATTATCGATGAGGTCGAAGGTAATAATTTACAGGTTTCCTTTGATGATTAATCAAGACAAGTTTTCGACAACCTTGCTTCTTAAGCAAAATTTGAAGTCCTTTTTCACTATTTAGATTCTAATCATTTAAAACAGCTTGAAAAGTGAGCAGTGAACTCTTCTCGACATCCTTCTTCCATTATGCAAATTTTTGGAAACAATTTTCCTTAGATGAAAGAGTTGTTGTTGATCGCTTATGATTGGTTCTAATATGAAAGTTATAGTTCATACGTTTTTGCTAACTCAACATATGCCTATTGCAATCATATGGTACATAACGGTCGCCTTTACAGGCATCAAATGTCCGAAGATATAACTAATGGCCATCGATATTATCATTTAAATCGATTGATTATCGAAGCTTTAATTATTGTACTTCTTAGTTTAACCATTTATGATTTTAATTGTCCATCATTCTTGATTTTCTGTGAGGAAAGCTCGATTCAATAGGAATGCTGATTTAATTGTTGTGAAATGATGATGGATTTTGTAAAATTTGTTGATAAATGTATGGTTAAATTTAGACTCTATTTCTAGTAGCCAATAGAAACCAGTTGTAAATGGTGCGATGATTTCTTTTAAATTTTTCCAGCAAATTCTTTTTTTATAATCCTGATTTGCTGAGAAATTAATGAATCTTCCTTTGGTTACTTTGAAATAATTTGGGGGGTTCTCTTATAATGATGTTCCATTGCTTTTAATTAAACGAAGGGGAAAGAGTGGAAGTAAGTATATAATGCTAGGATAATTCTTCCATTTATTAATATAACTATTGTCATAAAATAGAAATTTTTAAGAAATATAATTAAGAATTATCTCAATAAATTACTCATTTGTAGAAAAGGAAAATGGGAAAATGATTCATCTATCCTGCAAATTATATAATTCCAATGAATTATTTTATTAGTAAAGGATTAAATGCAATTTACTATCATCAATAATAATTCAAACTTCTTTTTTTATAAAACTGCAGATGGATCATTGTAAAATGGTAACATGGTCTCCATAGTTCGTCATTTACACAAAAGGATACAGATTAACTGTTTGTAATTCGTTCATTATCGTTTATTTTCCAACGTATCGACCATTTACGTACCAAGCTACCGTAAAATCTTTCAAATTGACGAACATGCTAATTATATCTCCTTCTTTAATCAAGGTAACTTTAGTTTCTTTTGCCTTATTCATTAAACCACAAATTTCTCCATTATAGATATATCCATTTTGAGCATAGAGATAATATATCCTAGTGCTGTCACAGTAGATACAATTTTGCTCTCTTTTTTCATGAGGCATTATCCCCATGGCGATTTTATTGGAAAGAGTAGTCTCAATTTTAATTTATAGATAGGAAACGGTATTTTGAGGGAAAGGATCCTTGCTATAGAAGAATTGCTCATCATTAGTACTGCTTATTCTAACAATAGATGTGACGTTTGAGTGGAAAAATTTAAAATGTTTTGTAAATTTTTCCTCGTTATTATTTCTAGAATCGACGCTAAAATTTAAAGAATTGCTATATTTTTTAAGGATATTCATGCTGCTATCTTCCTTGATTAGCTAGTTCATATGAATATCTAATATTTAATTGCTTAATTTATCCGATTACTTTTAAAATTATTGTAATTTGAATTCAATATTTTAGATTACACGAGTCAGATAATTGATTTCTCTCTTCATTTCAATTTGTTTAAGTTTGAGCTCTTCTATTTCGGAATCATATCTGTTTTGAACACTACTTAAAATTAAATAAGTAACTGCAATAAAGAATATTATGAAAGTTAGTGATCTGAGGGTAGGAATATAATGGTTGATGTTATTGCTAAAATTTGTATTTCTTATAATCAATTGTTTTAATTAACGGATTTCATCGGAGTGATGATGGATGATACTGTTTGTTGTATTTTAATTTATGGAAAAAGAAGTCTCTCTTATATTGCTCTCGGTGTCTTGAGTCATATATGAATCTTTTCTCATAAATTCAATTTATTAGTCTTCTTAACTTATATTCCCTTTTCTTTTATTCCTCATCTTAATTTAAGACCCAATACGAGATATTAAATATTTATATAACACTAAAAGTAGTGACTTTAATATAGTTTTAAACATACTTTAGTCATCAAAGAAGTTTAATGACAAAATTAAATATATTTTCAATGATTTGTTGGATTGGAAATTGAGGCAGACAGGATTACTCATACTATATTATTAATGAAAATTATTTTAACATATTAAATTTATGAAGTTTGTATTCAGTAATTAGAAGTTTATTTGTAACATATATTGGATGAATAATCAAAATGAATGAATAATAAAATTAAACTCGATACAAAGCTAAAATAGTTGGCAATTATAGATTAGGAAAAAACATTGGAACAGGTACCTTTGCTACAGTAAGAGAAGCCATACACTTGCCTACTCAACAAAAAGTTGCTATTAAGATATTACATAAAAAGCTAATTGTTGACTCGAAGGATAAAATAAATATCTCTAGATAGATGCGTATTATCAAACAACTGCGTCATCCAAATATTGCTCAACTTTTTCAGATTATGGAAACTAAAGCAAAGATTTATTTTGTTATGGAGAACGTTTCAGGAGGATAATTGTATTAAATGATCATCAAAAATCAAAAGTATAATTAAATTAATTAAGAAATCGTTTAGAGGAGCTAAAAGCCAGCTGCTTTTTTCAACAACTTCTCAATGCTGTTGAATACCTCCACTTACTTGGAGTTACTCATAGGGACTTAAAACCTGAAAATATTCTTATTAGTAATAATGGTTCTGGTGATACCATTAAATTAATCGATTTCGGATTAAGTAATCTATATCAATCGGGTGAGCAGCTAAAGACGGCATGTGGAAGTCCCTGTTATGCTGCTCCATAAATCTTAATTCAAAATGCATATGATCCGTAAAAAGTTGACATCTGGAGTTGTGGAATAGTTCTATACACAATGCTATGCGGGTTTTTGCCATTTTAGCATTAAAACCCCTCATAAATATATAATTTGATAAAGCAAGCAAAATATGATATCCCGAGCCATTTATCTACTCAAGCGCAGGATCTTTTAAGAAAAATGTTGCAAATTAACCCGAAAGACAGATTAAAAATAAGCCAAATAAGGAATCATTCTTTTTGCAGGTCGCATATTCAGCCAATCACAAAAGGCATTTTTCCCAATTAAAAAATTCAACTCTAATCTGAATTGATAGAATAAATGAAAACTTTAGGGTATTCTGGCTTTATTCAGGATATTCAGGAAAATCAAATTAATTCAAATTCGGCAACTTATTATATACTCCTTCATAAACTTCTCTAATCGAGACAAATGAGTTCAATTGCATATTTTGATAAATTAGTAGAGGCAAAACAAGCCAGTCGATCAAAATCAATTATGGTAAAGCGATATGAAAAATAAAACCCTTAATAACTTCCAAGGATCTCAAGAAAGCATGTGATATCAATGGCTAATTTAAGGAGACTTTAGGATCAAAGATTGTTATAAACTTATCGATCCAAGATTAAAACTAACATTTCGCTCCATGTAAATATAAAAAAGACCCTAAAATGATGAATTAATCAAAGTGATACCTGTAAGCATATGTCTATCTAATTTGATTTATCTAATTAAGACTTCTTCCGTTATTTGACTGAATAATTATTTAAATTCTCAGTATTTGCTAACTATTATCAACAAAGAGAGATGATTTCTTTAGTTAATTCAATACAATGTAGTATATGACATTGTTTTCTTCTATTATCTACAAAAGAATATTATAAAGTTAGTCATATTATAATACTAACTGAATCAGTCATGATAAAACTTTATGAAAATGATAAATATAAATAAAACGAAAAGAATTCATGGAAAGGTCGACAAAAAGATTAAAATAAACGCCCTCCATAAAGGAGTATCAATAGTAAGCCATTGCTTCAGCATTCTGTCCTAGCCAACTATAATAGATAGTATGAAGCAAATTAAATTCCAAATAAGGAGATAATCAGACCAACAAAAACCCATGCAGATACAAAGAAAGATAGAATATAAACGAGAATGTGGACTGAGACCTATAAAAACAACTGCAATAAAATTGACAATATATAATTGAACTAACTGTCTTAAAACAATTTATTCATGAAATAAAAATCTAATAAAAAGCAATAGAATCCCTGCTAAAATTATTTTCTACGCAAAACCATCTTTTTTCTATTCACCTTCTTTAATAAATCGGAATTTATATGGGATGTTAATAAACTCACTTACAGGCAACTTTTAGCTATCTTGAAAGAGTTGAAGTATATTAGATATAGCGATTAGTAAAGCTACACTGATTCTTCCAAATAAGTTTCGGAATAACTCAAAAAGTGCTATTATTTATATATTAGCATCTCTCAAGGTAAAACATTTACGCTACTCAACCTTATCATAGCTCTTTGCTGTTTGTAAAATTTGACATTCGATTCCAGCCTCATTCAAGATATAATTCAATAACTTTCTCAATAAATAAATGATAATAAAATACAATCGAACTAGAATGACCCTAGATATATTTTCTTCACTAAAAAATAACCGTTAACTTTTTAACATGATATCTTAAAACCAACTCCAAAAGAAATAACCAAAATCCAACATTCTTTGAAATGTTTTAGAGATACAAAAATGATGTCAAGTTCAAGTTGTCCTGAAGAAAAATTAGAACATTAAACTGAATAGCAATCTTTACAACCTCTTCTCTCAAAAAAATCAAAATAACTGGCTGGAAATAGAAGGCAAAAAATTCTTTAAAAAATAAAGAGATCTAATCCTTAGATCCAGCAAATTTAGCTGCATCATATTCTGAGTTATAAGTAGAATATCCCTGTAAAAGCTTAAAACGAGGCCAAACAAAAATAGTCCCTAAAAGCCGATAAAAAATAAAAGCCTTCAAATAAAAAGCCAAAGTAAAAAGAGTCAAAAGGTATAACTAACAAATGTAAACAAAATACTCGATTTAAAATAAAATAGCATTTATCCCCATAAGATTTAAAACAAAAATGTTAAGGAAATATTAATTTTCAGACGGAAAACAATTAAGAATCAGAGAAAAAGATGGAAATCATCGATTAATTAGAATGGGAGGAAATTCCTAAACTTTTAGAAGATATAACGTTTTAAAATTAACTACTTAACTTCAAAGATGATTTCAAGATTGCTATTCCTCTCAGCCAATCATAACAAACTACTGTTCCGTAGTAAAGTGAAAAATAAAAAAAACGAAGAGAGTATTTATAATTACCCATTCTCTATGTAGATGTGAACATTGAAGAAGGGAAAAAAGAACGAATTGTGATATATTAAGGCGACAAGGCTATCGATTTAGCTGTGCAATTCTGTAAAAAGCATGGTACATTATTGTTAATATAGGACTTTCAACTGAAACCATTTCTCAGCTTGAAATGATGTTATAACAGCAAATTGGATCTGTTTTAACTAAAATATAAGAAGCAATTGAATAAGACTGTTCATATCTTTACTGATCTGATTAGAATAACTTATGATATTATGAATGTTTATTAAATTTAGTGCATAAATATCATATTATCTTCATTGTTATTCAGGAGGTGCTATCATGCATTTAGATAAAATATTTTAATTAAACGAGGAGGAAATACAAAATTTCAAAAGGGCTTTTGATCTCTTCGATAAAAATGGAAATGGGAAGATCAGTAAATAAGTAATTTTGTTATAAATTAGGAAATTCAAATCGTCTTTCAATAACTGAAAATACAACTTACACAAACGGATATTAATAGAATTATTCATCAATTTGATTAAAACGGAGATGATAACATTTAGTTTTAAGAGTTTATTACAGTCCTAGGCAAGTATAATTACAACAAATTAGTTACAGAGAACAAGGCGAAAGCTAAGCTTGGTTATTTGAAGTATTCGAAATCATGGATCAAAATTGCGATGGATTGATCAGTAAGGAAGATTTGAGTAAAATCATCAAACTTTACGATTTATAAATTACAGAAAAGGAAGTTAATTAAATTTTAGAGCAATGTGATAGGTCCGGAGAAAATGGAATCAACTATGAATAGTTTTGCAGTTTACTTAGTTTCAAATGACTGACATTGATTAAATATAATTATTGACTCAATATATTAACCTGGATTGGTATGCATCATCCGCAAATATAGCAAGCTATAATTGGATTGATATCCTTAATTATAAAACTCAATACAACAACTATCGTATTTCAACCATCTATCTTCTAAATTGATCATCATAGTTTACTCTTATGATTTATTAGAATCTATGATTATTGCTTTCCATTGATATTTGAAACTTCTCTATGATTGTTAAACAAATAATTTTAAAACTAAATGGATAATTAAGCCGAAGAATTCGGAATTGAAACTATTGCATATTAGTAACTAGAAACTGAATTTCAAGAGGTACTGGCTAGTCTTAGCTCAGATCAAACTCTTGATCGCTTCAGAATTTAGTATGAACGTATCCATCGAGCGCTTAGGCATTCTCATTAACAAGAAAAAAAGCTTTTAGGGCGGTGTCGTGATCTCTCAAAGGATATCATTGCTGGGGCTGCAAAACTTCAGTCGGCTCTCAAGTTTTCCAATGATGATTCCCACACTATTTCCTATCTGAAAGCTGAAGTGGCTAAAACTTATAAATATTTGTAGCTCTCGCGTTAGCACGAAGAATTGTCAAAGCAAAAGATAGAGCGATTGAAAGCTTAAATGAAAAAATTGCATATGTTAATGGAACAAAATGACTCTATCACTGAGGGGCAGGTAGCTTCAGTTCATTAATATACCATTGCTAATGAGGAACTAGAAAAGGAAAAGGAAATTTTAACAATTAGTTTGGAGTCCAATCGTAGTGAACTTCAAGACATTAAAAACAAGATTGACAATAACCAACTTCAAAAAGATTAACTTAACAGTGATTATCAGACTATGCTTAAACGCAAAAGCGAACAGTAATCGAGAGTGAGAGGAGAATAAGAAAATAAAAAAGCAAAAAAGGAAGAACTTTAAGTTATTAAAGTACAGTTTGATAAGGCAAAAATTGATTAAGTTCAATCGAGAGATCAGAGAAGAGATCTTAATTATAAGTATAAATAAATTGCTGGTCAGGTCAATGAGGTTCAGATTTTAATTGAAAAGGAGAAGAAATATTTGAAAAAATTGGAAAAAGAATAAGCAGTAGAACTTAAGAAGATTCAATAGATAGAGGAAATCAATCATAATCTTAATTCGCTTCTGAGACTCAAGTAAAAGGATTTACAGAGTATTCGGGATCTTTTAGCCAAGGAAACAACCAAACATGAACAACTTAACTCCACCATTGAAGCCTTAAGAGCATAAATATCGGAAATTAACCTCACTAGAACAGAATTAGAGGCAGTGAAAGAGCGTATAAATGAGGGACTAGCTCAACTGTAGAATGAACTTAATGAAGAAAAGAAAAGTGAGGGAAGGGACAAAACTTTTATTCTTAAATTGAAGAGAGATCGCGATATGTATAAAAAGGAACTGGAAAGGACAGAAGCAAGCAACCGTAAGATAAACGAATAAATTATCAATCGCGAAAAACTTCTAAAGTAAAAATAAAATGAATTGTTTGGCCAAAAAAAAGAAATATAAAAGCTTAACAGAGAAATTATCACCCTTGAAAAGGAGCGGGACGCTAATTCCTTTCAGGCAACCACAGCAGAAGCAAAATATTTTTACTCAAGGGATGAAGTCAAGCTCAGAGACAATTTTATTGCTTAATTCCAGAAGCAGAATATTTAAACTGAAGCAAAATTGAAAAAGCAGCAATCACTCTATGAAGCAGTGCGATCAGATCGAAATCTAGTTTCAAAAAAACTAGCTGAAGTGCAATAGCAGAAAGAATAGTATAGTAATAGATACAAGCGAGTAACTCATCAAATTACTCAATTAAAAGAGGAGATCGATGCTAAGGAGGCAGATTTAGTTAAGTAGCACAACTAGCACAACAAGAAGGATAAAAAAATATAGGATTAATAAAAAAAGATTGATAAATTCAAGCATGACATTAGTGAAAAAGAGGACAAAATTAAAAATTTCTTTGTTGAAAAAAATAAGTTAGAGGCCATCATCAGGGAAATCGAATATGAAAAACAAAAACTACAATAAGAATACTAACTCGTTGTTTCAGAGCGTGATATTCTTGGCACTCAACTAATTCGACGCAGTGCTGAAGCTGATTTACTGTATGAAAAGATAAAGATCAATGAGTCTGCCCTGAAGAAGGGAGAGGCTCAATATCACTAAAAGTACTTTTACTTTAATATAGAATAGTAGATATTTAAACTCAAAAGGAAGAAATTGCAGCACTTATGAATTAAATCAAGGCCTATCAAAATCAAAATAGTGCCATTTCAGATCTTAAAGCAGAAATTCATAATTTGACCAGATAAAATACAGAAAGTAAACTAAAAGTTAAATCACTATCTGAGGAAATTTAAAAACCCATGAATATACATCGTTGGAGGAAACTTTAGGCCACTGATTCATCTACTTTTGATTTGATGACTAAAATTCAATCAATACAAAAAAGACTAATCGTCAAAACGGAGGAAGTAAGAAAAAGAGAGCAGAATTTGGAATAAAAAGAAAAGGAGTTGAAGTCTCTTCAATAAGTCTTGAAACGCCAGCCATCAGTGGAATAAGAACGCATGATTCCCGCCTACTAATAAACTCTTGAACAAAAGCAGTAACAAATCAAATCAATGCGATAATAGATTAATAATTATGAAGAGACCATATTTGAGTATAAAATAGAACTTGAAAGACTCCAAAAGGAATTGCAGAATTATAAACTCAAATTTTTTACTGCAAAAAAGAGATAGCAACAAACTAAGGAAGATCGAAAAACTCAGGAAGACTATATAAAAGTTATTCTTCCAGATAAACGTTTTACCGGTGGCGGTTTCAATCTGGCCATCTGATGATTTTCTTGTCAATAAGCAAATCTATTATTACTTTATTACTCTTTCTTAATTACAATCATAAAATACGACAAAATTATCCTTATTTAGGAACTTGAGCATAACCCAATCAGTTTTGAAATTAGACTAATTATTAACAAATATTATAATTGTGGGTATGATTAGGCAAAAATATCAACTCTTCGGAATATTATGGCAATCTTCCAAATTAATATATAGAACTGCTTCCACAACATCCACAGGTGATACAATATAATCTCTGCGCAACATCAATTATAAGACCAAAAGAGGACAAGCCATCGTTGACTACAATAAAATCATCAAAGTGGAAAAATTAAAATTTAATTAGCTTTCAAAATAGTACGAAAAGAAAAAATAATCTGTAAAAAATGAGAGTTAGTTAAAGAGACTCGAAGCCGAGTACAACAACTATCTAGATTATTATTTGCATAACCTGAATGTGCTCGGCTATTAATTTAATGATAAACTGTCTGCAATTCGTTAAGAGTAGAAAACGAATACAGTCAAACTCTATTTAAGCGATCATCTGCCACCATAGTAAAAGCCTGCTGAAACTCAAGCATCAAATTAATAAAAATAGGGTCAGTTTATACCAAACGGACTTATCCTTAAAAAATTATATTTGAGTCAGCAAAAGAAAGCACGCGAAGTGGCATCAAATCATCAAATTTTGCTGGCTGGATTATAGAAGGATTAATAGCATTCAATGTTCATATCCAAATTGATATAAGAACTCGATATACGACAAGTGATCACTATGGTACCCCCAGATTTACCCTATTTCATCAAAACAGAAAAATCGTTTATCTAATAATGGAAGCGATTTATTACAGATAACGATTATGCGAAGAAATCAAAGTTTTATATTAACCCCAAACCCAAATGTCTTCGTGATGTTTGTCTGCGTCAGCACCATCTATCAGTTGTTCGTCATTCTTTAGCCCGAAGTCACTCCTTTCTCTAAACTTATTACTGTATGCATCAGCAAAACTAGCTTACTGGCCAATATGAGCCCAATCCTCTCCTTGCTGGATTCTTTTCTCATAATGTTTAACAAATTTATTTTGCAGAGTATCCCGCTTTTGAAGAAAGAAAGATGATGGCTAACTCAATGAGTATTGAACTTCTACGTGAACTTTTTCAAGAACATTTGGCAAATTTTCTCAAGGGGAAAACTAATTTTTCAGCTCAATGGCTCTTTCCAAAATAAGTCCTTTCTCGTAAGTTGAATCACTTAATTGGAGCGGCAAGAGCTGTGGCTGAATCCTCATCAGGCCGATCGATAATTCTCTGTCCTGCTGAAATGGCAGAGCTGATATCGATATAATGGCAATTACGAAGTAAGGAGAGTCAATTGAACTACAACTACAATGATGGAAACCATTACTTTCACTTCGATAACAAGTAATCAGATAAAGGAGAGCAAACATTTCTCTAGTTCGTGTAAAAACTAGTAATATTAGATTTGATAATCGAACCAATCATCACCAAATATTTTGTGAAGCATCGGTCTTTTCCCTACATGTGCACACATACAGCGGGAGGAAAATAGCATGTTGGAAAAATATTTATTGTGTGGATGCATTTCTATAAAATATACTTTGAGCTTCTCAGCGATAAGCTACCTGATGGAACACAGAAAAATAGAAAAAGAATGAAAGGATTCGAGGATCCCTCTAATTTTACATGATTTTATTGGTTATTCTGCTTCTCAATAATTCTTTGTTCTGATTTTCAATAATTAATTTGAGCAAAAAAGGAAATCAATAAATTTTGATTATTTCCTAAAGATACTTATTCGGGTAATATGAATCTCCAAAGTTATAAAATTTGATAAATTCGTTAACAAAATGATAGCCCTAAACTTGGTTTTTGGAATCGTATTTTATTAACTTTATTTTAAATGAAAAAAAGTCCTAACCAAAATTCAAAGAAAGGCATCGGCCCGAAACGATAGGAGCCTTCCTATATGCAGCTATATAAAGCTAAAATGGCAGGTCGAGTCAAAGTGGGATAAACTCATGATTCTGGTGTTAATCCGATCTTCATGGGTTAGGAAATTTGCCACAGCGAAAAACTAATTGACATGTTCTAAAAGATAGGAAATATTTCAAACATAAAGATCGAAGAAGACTAAAGCGAATCTCAAATGATTAAGAACGAATACATTGAGACTGAATTGATGTGGTTCACTAAAATTGACTAAATGAAGAGCATGATCAGTCAAATTAAAATTCAGTGTCATGAGGAGAAAAAAATGATATAGTAGCTGGAAAAATAACTCAGAGATAGGAAGATAAAGGTTTTGCGCCTCGAGGAAAATTTGAAGAGAAGTAGAAAAGTTAACGATGAGCTGGTTATTAATAACTGTGAGGATTAGATCGCTAATTTGCAAGATTAATATGACAGATTGACCAAAGAAAGCTAAGAAGAACTCAATTCGGTTAGAAATGAAAGAGATTAACTTTTATAATAAAATCAATAGCTCGATTAAGAGGTTTAAGAGAAGAGATAGTAAGTTTAAAGCTTGTCAATGTACGAATAAGAGTTATTCAATGATCAGTTGAATGGATTAACGAGCGAAGAAGACAATATGCGTTAAAGTATGCAACTTTTCTAGAAGCAAAAAACATAGATGCAGCAAAAAAGCAGGGCCTTATAATAATTTCGTCCCATTAAAGAGTAAATGCATCGTAAATATCTTGAGCTTTACGAGAAGATGTTTATGAACAAATAATTTGATAAATTTTAAAAGTTAGTTAGGGTTAAGTAATAGGAAATTGCATCTTTACAACATTACGAAAACAAGAAGGCAATATTCAATGAAAAGAGGTCCACTATTGTGTATCACGAGAAAAATTTAATATAAAAACACAAAAAGATTGACCAATTAACAGAGATGATCAAATAAAAATCAACCGCTTTGCTCAATCTTTATGAGTATTAAAACACTAGACATAAATGAATAGTGATTAATAATAAGAATATCTTGGTAGATATTCATCATTGTGATTTTTATCAAATACAAGCTAATAATTCATTTACAATTTATAAAATCTGGAAAAAGACTCATATTATTGTCTCAAATTTTATCTTTCAATGGCATGGAAAGCATTCTATATTATTTGAAGATAAAAAACGGTAATAATATTATATACGAAGGTTTTATCTATAGTCATAATACACTGATCATTTTATGTTTTTCTCTCAGATAGTCTACTTCTTTGATATACCCCAACATCTAAAGATTATCAGGCATTATAGCAGCCGCTCGTTATATCAAAGCATCTATTGATCCTTAAATAGCTTAGTTTTTGTGATTTACACGAGGAAAATTCAATAAAACAACTGAAAATGTATAGACAAGTTCTATCAACATTTCCGAATCATCTGAAACTTTGAATTCCTCAAGCATAAATTGAGCAATTGGTTCTTCCATAAATTATGCAGTTGTCATTAATTTTTCCTCAATTGCAATGTAAATGACCCTAAACATTTTTAGTTTACATTATTTGTCCTATTCTATGCTTTTATTTTGTTGAGGAGATAAAATTATTTTATTTAAAAATGGAAGCATACTTTTCTTAAATTGTACATGAAAAGATTAGTTTAGAGTTGACCCTATCAGTATTAAGGTAAGATTAATCATTTTTACATCATTAGCGATTGGAACGATGAAGAAAAGACGTCGTAAAAGATGACCTTATATTATAATTTTTCTTATTTCTTAAGGAAACATTTTGGCAAGCATGTTAAAGCAACGAAGAGCAGGTTTTATGAGATCAAGTTATAGGACTTAATTTGAAGTGAGAATTTAGTTTAAAGGTGATATTAAACTTTTAAATGATGCTTAGAAAGTGACTTTATAAATTGTTCTATAGATGAGAGTTATCAAAGAAATAAAGTAGTTGGTTGTTACTTTTTCAACGGAAAAGAGGTAGGTTATTCGAACAGCAAACGAATTCTGTTTTACAAGTTGGTCTCTAAAAATTGGGTGATCGTAGATGATGTTAGTCAAGAGGATTATGCAATTTTATATAATTTTTGCATCATTTTCCTATATAATTTGTAAAATCTGATTGATAAATATCTGATTTGGGAGCTAACTGTGCTCCATGTAATAATAATTACACAGAATAAGGGTTGCATAGTATTGTCGATCAGAATTGCGATACTCAGGAGAAAAGTATTTCGCCAACGATTCGATTTATCCTGACTAAGCAATGGTTTATATTCCTGGTTCAGTTTAAGATAGTTTGGCTAATCTTTTAAGATCATCAATGGCGAATTCTACAGTATGAGTAATTAAAGGTTCATGATTTCCTCTTATTAATGGTACTTCTTTGGTTTGAGCCTAGAGATTCTCCACAAGAAGTATTCTCTTGGACGCAAAAAAGCTATCAAGCTGCTATTTCCGAATTGCTTTCTTAAGTTATTGTGTTTTTTATCGATATGCCATTTTTACTCTCTCCTGTTATAAACTGTATAGATATTAAAAATGAGCTAGCTTTTTACATTAATAGAATATTGCGATATCAATATCATAAAAACAATTAATAATTCAATTTTTTCATAGCAGATGACAAGATTAAATTAATATCATTTTTAACAAAATATATAAAATAAATAATTAGGCTAATATTCTCCAATTTTAGAGAATTTAATTTTAAATTATTTGTTAAAGATGATGAGTTAAAACTATCTTTCCTGATAAAATCTTTTGTGATTATGTATAAATTCTACAATGTTCGTCAGAATTATAATTGCTTTCATTTTATCTGCAATAATCAAATGAACGTTCCCCATAAATAAATTTTACTTGAAGAACTATCAGATAGAGGAACTAATAAATTAGAGGCTAATCGCAACTCTCTATTTTCCTCCAAAAAACGAAGATCCAGTCGCATGACAAGATATTCCTAAGTTGACAAATAAGATGAGTAAAACGATATTGAAAACTAAGACACCTTAAAATAGAAAAAGAAGGGACAGGTATAAAAAAAGTAAGCCTGGCCGATTTGGCGTAAACTTTTTAACTATACATTAAAAAGAAAGTTTCATGCTGTAATGAGCATTTCTATGTCTCTCTTCTACGCAACTGCGTTTAGTCTTCTGCCATTAAAAGTGGGTCAAGTCTTGGATTTAATCACAACTTCAACTTAGAATGACTCTAATTCAGATCAGCTCAAAGCCAGTATGCAATAATTTACCATCATAGTAATCTTTTTGTCGTTATTTAATTATCTTAGGTATATTGTTCTCCATTTCTTAGAAGAATTCTTAGCAGTAGACATGCGGAATGACTTTTTTAGAAAATTTATCTTGAATGACTTATATTTCTTTGAACAGTACAAATCGGGAGATTTGGTGAGCAGACTGAGCTCGGATGTAAATCAAGCTAAATCAGCTATTAGTAATAACGTCACCTATTTGCTTAGAAATGTTACTGTAGTCGCATCTACTATAATTGTGCTCTTCACCATAAGTTGGAAACTTGCTTTTATAATTTTTCTTATTGTTCCCATTTACACTTTTATGACCCTGCAGTTCAGTAAGTATAATAAAGTACTCGTAAAGAAGTACCACGATGTTCTCGCTGAAATAGCTGCATCAATTGCCTAAAAATTTTCAGGAATTCAGTTGGTAAAAGCCTACTCTACCGAGGATAAAGAGGTTGCTAACTATAGCTAAATCATTACTAAAGGTTATTTGATTCAAAGAAAGAAAATTCTTATCACTGGTATATTTAATTCCTGCAGTTAATTTTTGCCATATATCGGCATTGCTGTTGTTCTATGGTATGGGGGCAAGATGGTTATATCTGGAAATAATGAGCTTACTGCAGGATAGCTGACATCTTTTATTATGTACTGCATAACTCTTACCAATGCCACTTCCAGGATGTCAAGTAGCTATACAGATATTATTAATGGCACTTATGCAGTTCAAAAAGTTTTTGATATGCTAGACTATATTCCTTTAGTCGACGAGGTAAAGGGAGGGAATCATTCTATTGCTGGAAGCATCGAATTTCGAAATGTTGTCTTCAAGTATCCCACATCAAAAACAATCACCTTAAAAAATATTTCTCTCTAAATAAAAAGAGCCTAGTATGTTGCCTTCGTAGGAGAGAGTGGCTCAGGCAAATCAACCATCATTAAGCTGATCTAAAAATTATATAAAATTTAATCAGGTAGAATCCTCTATGGTGAGTATGATCAGGATGAGATCAATGCAACTTGCCTAAGACAGCAGATAGGATTTGTCAATCAAGATGCCACATTATTTTCAGGAACCATTTAAGAAAATATTATTTATGGATTGAAAGATTATAATATTGAGGATTTGCATAATGCTGCAGAAAGGGCTGGATGCATGGAATTTTTGAGGACTGAAAAGCAATTTCCCAAAGGGTTTCAGAGCCAAGTAGGAGAGAAGGGAGGACTTTTGAGTGGAGGACAGAGACAAAGAGTAGCAATTGCTAGGGCTTTGATGCGCAAGCCTAAAGTCATAATCTTTGATGAAGCTACATCAGCTTTGGATTCCAATAGCTAACAGATGGTTCAAACATCAATTGAAAGTTTGGCCAAACTGAGTGGATAGCAGAAGCCTACCATCATAGTGATTGCACATCGACTATCGACAGTAATTAATGCCGATAGAATTATTGTGATGAGGAGTGGAAACATAGTTGAGATGGGCACTCACCGAGAGCTTAGGACTCTACATGGATACTATTATCAACTTATTCAGAAGCAACTTGGGTAAAATCCTGAATTAAACGTTTCAAATTTATTAAGAGAAGTTGAATCAAGTTAAAAACATATATGATTAATGCTCAAAATTAATATCAGGATTTCTTTAGTTATAATAACAAATAATAATAATTTGATGTATATTTAATCTTTCATTCAAAGATCAGCTGGAACAGTTCATAGGTCTTGATTTAAACTTCACTGGCCTCTCCTGCCCCCAACATCAGGTCAACTGTGTAGCCTCTGCAATCATAAAACCCGTTCGGAATCCCAAATTTAGACGACACTTATTTCTTCAAGGACTGGATCACGATCTCCGAATTTCCAAATATGATATGGAACTAGTCATAAGTAATGGCTTTTCTGTTTGGCTGCGACAATTCAAAGCATTGCTCCTTCGTTAGGGAGAACAGCAGACCTGACTTGTCAGATTTGGTCTTGGGGATGAAGCCGCCTTCCGTCCACCCTCCAAAAATTAAGTCGTTGCTGGTCCTGACAAGCAGGACTAACTGCTCTTTGTTATCAAAGTATTGATGAAAGTTAGACTTGCTGTAAGGGTCAAACCGATAGATGAGTTTGGTCTTAGAAATACGTCGCTCTGTCTTTTTCTAGAGGATAGTTGTGAGGTATTATTTGCACTTATTTTACTAATCCACAACATCCCCAGTGAATAGGCTCTCATATCTGCTCACCTTTGAAATTTTGTTACTGAGGTTGTAGCTGATAGCTTTTTAGTCTTTTAACTATTTTGAAATCCTTTAAAGTTAGGCTCTTAAACCTTTGATCTCATTGGTCAGGTTACCGCTGATTCTTTTTTGGTTCTCCAATTATTTATAAGTATTCTGGGTCTATCCTTTTAGACGTTATATTTCTTTGTTTAGGTTGAAGCTGATGGCTGCTTTTTAATCATTTAAATGTTATAAAGTCTTGTGAGCTTAGGCTCTTAAATTTTTGATTTCATTGGTCAAATTGCCGCTGATTCTTTTTTAGCTATCCAATTATTTTAAAGTCTTTTGGGCTTATCCTTTCATACGTTATGCCTCTTTGTTTAGGTTGTGACTGATTCTTTTTTGCTCCTCCAATTATTTTTACAAATTTCGGATATCTTTTTAATACTGTTGCTTTTACTTCGAGAAATCATTGTTCTGTTTGGCTACCTGCTACTGCGCCCATAATTTTCCTTGTTAAATTTACGAAATTTTCATCTAGATGTTTTGCAATGCCTGCTCCTTTTAATTGAGATTATCTTTCAGATTATTTATTTCTTATTCCTTTTTCTTCAATTTAGATTCCAATTGCAAAATTAAATTATTTAAATCTTTGCTGTTGCCATTCATCAATTGATTTTGTTGATTTCCAAAATTATAATTGTTTGACTTTAGTAATTGCTCATTCAGCTGATTTACTTCTTGAATCAATTGTTATTTTTACCATTTATTTTTTCTCAATTAATTTTATAAATCTGTGATCTTTTTAGAGTCTTAAGAAATAGAATTATTTCTCTACTGCAAAGTCCTCGGCTATAATGATTGATTGTTGGGGGATGATTTCCAGGTTTTGCTATATATAGGTTTATTGAGGTTCTCATTCTTTTATATCATTTAGTTATTATATTATGACTTTTTAGATGCTAATTGTTGACTCAATCGAGTCACTTCATTGGATAATTGAGATTTTTATGATTTACAATTTAATAACTGTCTTTGTAAATCTGTAACATTTCCATAAATTTGCTGTTGAAATTGTGTAATTTAATTTTACTTGAATTGCTTGTAACTTCTCAACTCTAATATTTATTTTTCTGCAGCAGCGAAAGATTGCCAATATTTTTTATATTCATTCAAATTTCCGTCTTTTAAGGCAATTATCTGTTTGAGTTTATTGACTTATTTCTATTTATCTTATTCGTATTTTTTAATTCCAACTAATTTATTTTTTGATTTCACTAATTATGGCAGAAAACTTACGAGATCCTTTATCACCAATTTTTCCTAAAAAAACGATTTGTCCTAATAAGGAATTTGTTCATTAGCAAAAAATGTTAGTGTCTAAATTAATTCTTTCTTTTTAGCATCCGACACATAAGTGGAAGTTCCCATAATTAATACTTGTTATTGAAATTAATGATTAAAAAGTATAATAAAATATAGATAAACGATAAAACTTATATAAAATTATTTAGTTATTTTTTTCATATCTAAATCAATAAAAACCTTCAATTCATTGCTGAAAAAATTCAATTTATTAAAAGTTAATAAAATTATTGTATTAATTGAGATCCTCACTTTAACTAATTTATTGAAAGATATAAAAGAAAGACTATGAATTCACTATAAAAAATGATTCATCATGTAATTTATATTTAGTGTTTTTTAATATGTACAGTGATTATTCCTGGTCTTAAGGGTTATGAGTAAGACATATCTTTTCCGAATCGTTAATGACATCTTTTTTTCTACTGTCAATATTAGTTCAATCTTTATGATTTTTTTTAAAATATTTTTTCAACTTTTGATAAAGTGGAGGATTTCAGAATTCAAGTTATGAAATTTAAGATAAGATTATTGTTTTTATTATTTGGGCAATTTGATTTATCTGCCATTTAGGATTATTTGCACTTTCATCATTTTTCTTACTGAAAAATAAGATATTAATTTAAAACTCCATAATGGATAGAATTGATAATATTATAAAGAAATTTAAGTTTGATATTTGGAATAAATAATAAAATAAATAAATTAATGAATAGAAATCAATAAATGCAGTGCAAAAAAAAAGCATTGAATAAGTATAATCGAGGCTATTTAATGTTATTTTATGTTAGTAAGATGATATATGATATTGCTAATCATTTTTTTTATAAGCTCAGCTGAAAGATTTCATAGGTTTTTATTTTGACTTCCTTAGCCTCTCCTATCCCCAGCATCAGGTCAACCGTATAGCCTCTGCAATCATAAAACCCGTTTGTGATCCCAAAATTAGAGGACACTTCGTCCTTCAATGACTGAATGACGATCTCCGAATTGCCAAATATGATATGGAACTCATCATAAGTAATGGCTTTTCTGTTTGGCTGCGATAATTCAAAGCATTGCTTATTCGTCAAGGAGAACAGCAGACCCGACTTGTCAGATTTGGTCTTGGGGATGAAGCCGCCTTCCGTCCACCCTCCGAAAATGACATCATTGATGGTCCTCACAAGTAAGACTAACTGCTCTTTGTTATCAAAGTATTGGTGAAAATTAGACTTGCTATAAGGGTCAAACCGATAGATGAGTTTTGTCTTAGAAATCCGCAGCCCTATCTTTTGCTGGAGGATGCTCGTAAGGTATTCTTTGCATTACTTTGACTAATCCAAAACGTCTCCAGTGAATAGACTGTCGTATCTGCTCACGCTTGAAATTTTGTTGCTCAGGTTGTAGCTGACGGCTTTTAAGCCCTCTAACTATTTTGAAATCCTTTGGACTTCTGTTCTTTAGCTTTTGATTTCATTGGCCAAGTTGCTGCTGATTCTTTTTTAGTTCTCCAATTATTATAAAGTCTCGTAGGCTTATCCTTTTAGACTTTATATCTCTTTGTTTAGGTTGTAGCTGATTCTTTTTTAGTTCTCTAATTATTTAGACAAATTTCTATGAGTACAGGCGTCCTTTTAATAATACTTTTATTGTGAGGATTATTTTTATTGTTTAGTTATCTATCTTTATTTCATTAATCTTTCTTGCTAAATTTAAAGAAGTTTCTTCTGAATATTTTACAATTCTTTCTCCTTTTATTTTAAATTATAGCTCAAAACATTTATCTTTTTATCTTTTTAACTCTATTTAGACCGCATTTACGAAATATGATTTTTTAAATGTTAAATTTATATTTTTATCTCTTGGTTCTCATGATTGTTATGGCTCAAATTTTATTATTTTTCTCGGAACTACTCATTAGGTTCACTCAATTATTTGGTATTCTGCTATTTTTTATCTTAACTTGGTGAATTTGCTTTTAGCATATTATGACTACTTTTTTTTTGCCATATCTTCATCTTTCTTTTTTCCTATTTAAGGGAGGATATCGTGCCCAGCAAGTGATTAATTTCCTGCTTATTTTATTAATTTTTTTATATATAAAAATTAGTCTATTATTTGCTAGTTCGTAGCAATTATATCAATTTATGGATCTCTTGCTATCTTTATATTTATCTTTATATTTACAATTTATACCTTTGTTCGAAATTTATAAGATTTTAATTTTTATAAAAATTGTTTTCATAATTTACAAATTGAGATTTTCTCATTTCATCTTTCGTATGAGGTTTGTAATTTTTTAGGTCAATTTTTGACCTTTCCTTATCATTAATAGCTATCTGATATCGCAAAATTTAGCTCGTACCTCTTTTTTTGGCATCAAATTTATTGATTAAATTATTAACTTAGTGCTTTTGCTATTGTTTAATTTCTTTTTGGTGCTCTTTTAATTGTTAATATTATTTAGGTGCTGTAATTCTTGAGCTTAATTTGAAGCTTTTTAATATCATAAAATTAATACTTTTTATTAAAATTTAATAATTAAAAAGTATCATATCCATAGGAACTACAAATAAGTATTTAATAAAATTGTTGATTAATTATCATTTTTCCTTATTTAGGGAAAATTAAATTACAAAATATTTTTAGTACATTGTTATTCCATTCGATTTGTTTAATCTAATTTTTTAAAAAGATGAGAATAATTATTTTTTCTAGGCTATCCTTATATCAGTTACTTAACATTTAAACATCTTAATCTATACATACTTTCTAGAAGACCATTATATAATCTAAAACAATTCTTCAAATATTTTATAGAAGTAAATTAATGGAATAGTAACGATTTCATGCATTAAATATCAATTATCTTCATTTCCTGGAAGAGTTTAAAGTTTGGGTTTTATTTAACTATTTTTGAGAACCTTTTCTAAGTAAACTCTCAGAAGCATTCACAGAACGATTAAGACTTGGGTTAAGTCTTCGATTGCTCGAACTGCGCAACAGTAATTTTTCTTTATTTTCTTTATGCATATTAATTGTTTATTTTCTCTCCTCAGTCAATCCTCGATAATCGAAGTAAAACTTTTTCATTTATTTTTTGAACTTATTTGATTCACTATGCTGGAGTTTTATCATCTCTTCAACTTGCTTTTGCCCTTTTTCATCTCCTTGCTTGTCCAAGTCAATTCTCCCTACTGTATCGAAAGTAATTGGCGGAGCAATTTTCTTTTAGAGGAAATTTTTGTATGAATTTTTGCCAAACCATGGATGAGCTAAAATTTATTTAACTCCATGAATAGATCCCAATCTCAATTTGGAATCTTTGCAAAGCAATCCCCGAAGCAGAGACTTGCATTCAGATGTTAGAGGCACATCGTCAGGAAAATCAAGCTCATCAGAGATAACTGCCTCATATATTTAGTTAGTATCGCGGCTATAAAATGGAGGCAGGCCAGTTAAAAGTTCGTAAAGTAGCGCACCCATGCAATAGAAATCAACAGGATAAGTATGTCCAACTCTAAATAGATTTATAAGTACTGTAGAATCATCTCGGGAGACATGTACTATGGGCTTCCGCAAAATGAATAGGCGAGTTCACCTTCAAACATGTCGGGTTTAGCAAGTCCTAGATCTGCGATCTTAACGTGCCCGTCTTGCCCAAGTAGAATATTTTAAGGTTTAATATCACGATAAACCACGTGACTTTGATGTAGGTAGCTCAGTCCCAAGAAAATTTCTATTATGTAAAAGCGAGAGACATCTTCACTGATACGTCTGTATTTTTTTATGAGCCCGAAGAGTTCTCCTCCAGGACAATATTCGATTACAAAGACAAGACATTTTTCCGTTTCAAAGGCAAAGCGCATATCTATTAGAAAGGGGTGAGTGGCTGATTCCATGATATTTCGTTAGTTCATTATAATATTTTTCTTCTTATTTTTAACGATCACCTCCTTATCGATCACTTTCATGGCATAAAATTTGCCATCCCGACGAAATCGACACAAGAACACTCTTGAAAAACCACCTGATCCAATCAACTTCAAAATTTCGAAATCAGAGAGAGTGAGAGAATTTTACTCATTGACAGAGTATTATTTTGCTGCTGGCTTGAGGTATAAAGTTTGGCCATTGAGAAATTGAGCACCAACTTTTTATTGAGTTAAGAGATAGTCCAGTGTGATTTGAACGGGTACTGCTCGATAGTAACAGACTCTGGGATACTCTTTTTTTAGAGATGCTAAAATATCGCCCATTTGAGTAACTTCAATAAAATGTTCAGTCTCCTCGTTGCCATCTATCACCACTACTCTGCAATTTTTACCAAGTTCGTGTTGTTTGCGATCTTAAATGAGTTTCAACTGATGTTATTGCTGGCTGGCTAAGAGCGAAGATATTAGAGTCGACTTCTCCGCTTTGTCAAATCTCGAAGAAGAAGCACATAGTTTGTTTTTGCTGGATTTAGAGTGGATGAGGGTGTCTTTTTTTTGAAGAAGTCTACTTTTTTTATGTTCTTTCGCTTTTCGATCAGAGATGGGTTCAAAACTGAGATTATGCTCGGGACTGCGAGCAAAGTTAAGTTTTAAATCACGCATTACACTCCTCGCTGATGTATAATATCTGCGATTGGTTTCTTCTTAAACTGATTTGGCATTGGCGTATCTCTTGAGAGGTAGCTAGTTCATATAAATTCTGCGAGTCATATCTGACGGAAGTTTGCTTTTTGAGGAATTCAAAAGCGTCATGTAGGGGGATTTTTGTCTAGAGCCTAGATTTAGACCTAATGGCATTTGGAAAATCAATAGAAAAACAATAATTATAGAAATTAATGAAATTAATGCCAAAAATAAGATCAAATAGAAACTATTTTTATTCGACTTATGAACTATAAATCTTAATCTATATTGGCTTGAAGTATTTGGAACTAATATTTTACCAACAATCAAATTGATACCGTTTATAATTTAATTTATGCTTTAAAAGAGATAAGCTTTAACCATATGACCTTTACATACTCAATTACAAAATCAATAAACCATTATTGTTTATATTGATATCTGTATTAATACAATCATAAGTATGAATATATATATTAAAATATGTGGAGAGTTTGTAGATTATATTTATCATTTTTTTGATTTAGTGATACCCATGGAATTGGAGTCACAATCATAGGATTCAGTCCTTGCACAGGGACTTGATAATGTTGCTCAGGCAATTATCTCAGTTCTTAATATCGACCAATAACCCGAAAAAGAGTCTACCTTAAACGTATCTTCTGTTCAATACAGCTCTTTCTGATCAAACTCTTCAAAAACAATACTTCGAGCAAGCCAAAAAAGATGAACTCTATCAGACTAAGTAGATTCAATGCATTTCTTTACCGAATAAACCACGATTTTCCTGAAGATCCTCAGGCCATATCAATCGTTTATCAATGCATAATGGCCGCCATCTCGAATGATAAAAATTTCCAAGAGTAATAAGGTAAATAATGCATAACATAGATGAATAGACTGTGATGTCAATTGCAAAGTGGATTTGCATTTTTATTGAAAATGCAATATCTCATGGCTTTTGCGAACATAGTGAAGGTTTTTTAAAGTATGTAGTTGAAGATGCCAAACAAACTTTACTATCTCTTGCTGGATTTTAAGAGGAAGTTAAAAAATGTCAATATGTGACTAACATGCAGCTCAGTGCGGATGATGAGAGGCACGCCTTTCGAGGGAACATCTCTCATAACATTACTTCAGCTTTTAATCTCAAAAGTTTTATCCTGAGGCAACTCAAGTTGCAACCTATTTATAAGCAACTGTTTGAATCAAGTTCGCACAAAAAGACTATACTATCTTTATTCATCTCTCATTTTTCAAAGATAGCCAAATTCAAAAACCAAAAAATTGAAATTCTTGAATAAACCTTTTTGGATAAACCGCTCGATTCAGCTGAAGTTTTAGAGGCATTTTTAGAGATCTTGCAGTAGAATTATTTTAATAACGAATATGTCAAAACAATAATAGCCAAATTGATAGAGTTATAGGTCAATCTAGAACATATCTTTCATATTACTCTCAAAGGAACAAAAACAGAGGAACTTTTCTTTGAACTATTGTGCAATACTGTGAAGACAAAACCCATTGAAATGTTTATTCAACCTTTTTTATCTATGACAAAGCCGAATAATATTATGGCCTTGTATATGATTCTCAACTCAACCGTGTCCATACCTAAGACATATATCAGTTTGCTACTTCAGGAAAAATCTTTGCTTTATCAGCATGGAATCATCTTAGCCTTAGCCATTTCGCATAACTCAAAAATGAACGTTCAAAATTAGCTGATTGATCAATACATCAAAGAGCAAGAAATATTAAATGCTGAACATAAAAAAATATTTATACAGGCCATCTACTACTCTCTTACAGACACAAATAGAGCTACTTTGGCTTCTAATATTTCCAGATTTGTAAATTTGACTAAAATGGGAGAGCCACTATCCCTGTAGTTTCTTCCTCTCGAAGAACTGAGATCATAAAAACTGCAAGGATAATATAAAAATAAACTGGTTGGTATTCTATAAAGCTTTAACTAAGATAACTAAAAGTGTCTTCGGTTAAAAATTGAGTTATTGAGACTATGTGGTTGTTAGATGCCCCTAATGATCAAAATTCGAGAGTTGAATGCTATCTTCCAAAGACCAGTCGATTAAATTTTAACAAATGTGACAAGTAATATCAATAAAGATCCTCATATTTTTGCTGTCTATCTGATGGGACTTAATAGCAAGCTTTAGCTGTATTCTATTGATGAACCGAATTAAGATGCCATACAACTGCTCATCTCCAAATTTTTAGATCTCTATAATTCTTTTGGAAAAACTCTCGCCTCTCTTGACGAGCAAATCAATTTTAACAAATCGAAATATTATGTTTCCTTGCTGCAGTATAATTTTCACACGAAGCAAGCTCTTGGTTGCAAGCCAGGCATTTTAGGAGATTTACTTGACGGATCTAAGCCGTACTAAAGAGTAAATAATTACAATTTTTCGGAGTATTTTATAAACCAATAAAAAAGATAAGGTGGAAAACTCTCAGAATTATGGGCCAACAAAAAGATATTGTATGAATTGAGAGAAATCCTTGTTAAGGTCATCAACTTCTAAAAAATGAACAACAACAATTTTAAAAAATAAGTTAAGGGGTTGCTAGATCCTGATTGGGGATACGCCATTGGTTTTAAACTGATATAGCGATATTTCTTGACTTAAAGGCAGGAGCCTGAGATTCTGAAGCATATTCTTTCCACATTTAAATGCTAATATTACTTTTTTGAAATGGTTGAAAAGCTATTCTCCTCTCAATTTGAATAATATGTTGACGTCTTGTAATTAATTCCCAAGATGTTACAAGTGATCTATCCTTAAACCATCAACTACTTAGCAAAACTAATAACTTCAGAACCAGCACCCCGCAAAGACAAATAAAAAGATAAAAAGAAGGGCAAAAAAAAAAACTCGAAAACCGAGAAAAATGATAAAAATGATAAAATATAGAAAAATGATTCTAAACTCGATCAGCATTTTATCTTTGACAATTAGTCACTTTTTGATTCAATAAATTCACACAATCAACTCAGATATCTTTTTAGAGATGCTTCACAACTCGACAATTTCGATCAACTCTTTAAAATAATTGATAAATTCACTGATAGGTCTAAAATGATGAATGGTTATATCAACGAATGGTTACCCACAGTTAAAATATTCCATTGCCAGAAAGACAAGCTGGATGAATGGAAGTCCAGGTTATTAAGTTACTGCCAAATGTGGAAAAAAATCCTATTTGATAAAAAATACATTATTGATCCCCAATAGCTCGAACGCCATTTTTTGATCCTGACTGAATTATTAAATACTCTGTACGAGTTTAAGAGCGAGGCAAATGAAGAAATCGAATTTAAAGTTTTGATGACTCTGCTTTTAATTTATCAATCCAGCTTAACGGAGCAAGGCGATAAATTTAGCACAATACCTGCATAATCTTTAAAAAATTTACTTTTAGGATATAGGCTTCCACTATCTTCTTAACAACAGTATTTTCAATGCTTTACATGTTCTCTTTCAGTGTGTCAAATTTGTGCTCCTTTTTTCCATAAAAATCATGATCTAAACTACACTGGTAAAGATGGGTACTGTGTGCATGATGATGGACAAAAAAGAAAACCCTAGCCTAAATAATCATCTCATGAAAGATAGAGATAAAGACAAAATTATGGATTTTACGAAAGATATGGAGAAAGAGAGCGACCTGATAGGTAAAACAGATAAAGACGAGGATAAAGGCCTGGATATGCAGATAGAGACATATTTGCATAAAGATTCGCCTAAAGATTGGGTGAGAGATAAAGATATCCGCCTATGCCATCCTCCCTTCAGCATAGTTTGATCAATCGTGATATTCGAAAAGACGATGAATTCTTTTCACAAGCTTTTGAGTTTAACGAAGGAGAAGACGAATTGGATTTTGGATAGCATATCAGTAAGTATACATTAAATTAGAATTTAAATAAATTATGGAATTTCGCTTGAAAGAGCAAAAGGATAAAGATAGAGAAAGATAGAAAGAGTTTCTTCTGCTGAAATAAAAAGAACGTGCTGAGATTGAAAAACTAAGGGAAGACATCATTTCTGAGAGAGAACTCGATCTCTCGTCATCTAAATGTGAGATTAGAAGTCAATCATCCAAATCAATCAAAAATATCGAGTCCCATTCATAAAACTATCATGTCTTTAAACCCTAGTTCACTCCTGAAAAAGACCCAGTAATGACAATTGTAACAACTTATGATTCTCGCCCACTCAGGCATATATTGCTGAGATAACTTCAATGGGAAGGATCATCTGGCTTCAACACTATTGAAAAAGGTAAAATAGTTGCCACTATCTTTCGGGAACGCTATAACTTCTTTAATAAATCAAACTCTTTTAGAAGTCATAGATCAGATTATGGTTTAATGCGAGGAATAAATCTTGGATAGGGAGTCTCTAAAAAAAATTTATTCTCCAGTAACAAAAAGTTTTTAGTTTTTCCTTCCGCAAGTAGCGGAATTCTGATAATTTCCATCGGTAACATAGTAGCTAAATTTCAACGTCGTCAAGGCAATAAAAATTTTGGATAATTTGAACAAGAAAGAGGGTATTTCACAAATGCCATCCCTAATGCTAGTATCAATTTCGAGCCTTATCAGCTGCTTTTTAGTAAATCTAACCCCAATCTTCTCGCAGTAGTCGGACTTTCATAACTAGGATTTTTGATACTCAATAATGATGGCAAAATTCAAAAATTTATGCCAACTGATTTCAAAAGTACAGAACCGATAATTAAATTTCAATGGATGGGGAAGCAAAGAAACATATTCGCGGTATGTAGTGGAGGAAGTATTCGAATTGGTAACATTAACGAATAAATGAAAGTAAAAACAGCCAGTAGATTTAAAATTCATATTAATAAACCCATCAGAGATTTTGAAATTAACGTTGAAGGGGGGCTACTCTATGCCTATATTATTGATAATGAGGGAGTCATCTATCGCTCAGATTTTGATTATCGAGAACCAAAGACGGTAAATGTGAGTGATAAAAGGATGAATCATCTCAGCAATTTATAACAACTTCAGTCTTTGCTTTTCATTGATAAAAGATTATTCATTTCAGGTGGAAATGGAAAATGCTATCTCCTGAAGGTATAAAATAAGAATAGTCCACCGTCCCTGATGTAAACTTTCGATCTTGATTCAATAATGAAGCACCAGAATGAAATGAAACATATCAGAGCGCCTTTCTTTTTGTCTCAGCTCAGAATTATTCATCATAATTAAAATACTTTTTCAATAGGATGTATTATTAAGAAGGGTAATGATCCTAAAAAAACTGGAGGATATTTGTGCGTCATTAGAGTTAGTGAGAAGAATAATCTTGAAATGATCCTTCTTTCTGAAGAAGAAACAGTTTAAAGTTTCTAAGTGTTCGAGATAGGGGAAAGCAACTACTTGATAATTGCTGTCTAAAGTTCTGGCTCAGTTTGGCTATCTCATTACACAGTTCCGACTAATCTTTTATGTCTGCAATAATAGACAAAACTGGAAATGTCTTAAATATTAATTTCTGACTGTAACAGAATAATCCTCAATCAAAATCTATTGGAATAAATCAGTTATTACGAGCCTAAGCGCTACTTGAACTTCAAATAAACTAAAGATATTACTGGTAATTTTAATATTAACGTTGCCAATGGCAAAATATTTGCTGTTACCCCACAACCTAATAAATGCTTTATTACAGGCATCTCGTTTATTATTGAACCCTCACCAAATGAGAAAGCTGTCATATAATTTCCGTTGCTTGATCAAATCTACAAATTTTAATCAGTCAAACCTCGAGAAATTCAAATTCCCTTTCATATCAAGTAAACTCTTGATTTGTTTATTCTTTAAACTGGAATCACCGTCCTCTACGTCTCCAATGCGGAAGTAAAGAATGTTAAAATCTATGGTGTTTAATTTGGACAATAATCTGTCTTTAAAAGAGCCTATAGCAAATTGTTTAAATTGGTTACCATACACTTGGGCTATAACTTTGCCAATCTCGAGCAGTATCTTGAAAATATCGAAAGAAATAGTATTGCTGAACTTCAAGTGACTGATTTCTAAACCCTGAAAACTCAAAATAAGTACTCTCAAAAATAACTGAACCTATTAATGAAACTATAACTCTTACGTATCGCTATATAGAACAACATGAAAAGCTCAACTTAAATCTAATAAATTTTACATTCAGCCAAATGCTATCTAATGCCTCTCTGCGAAAAAAGGCATTTCTTGACTAAAAGTTGTTGCAAACTAATCCGAAAACTGAGTCAACTGGTGCTTGGTGTAAGTCATGGCAAAATTGGTCATCCCTTATAATATAAAACAATTCTCGATTTCTATTATTTCTAAAGAAATTACTATAACCTATCTGTTAACAAAAATCTAACTAACTTTGAGCACCTTACTCACTTCCTTTACTCTCTCATCTTTAGAAGAGTGGGCAATTTGTATTTAATCTTCAAGCTGAATCCCAATCTAATTTATGAAATGACCTATTTCTACAAAGCATGTCTTCACTCGATGAAAGGCAACAAAGTCTAAGATCACGAACCGTCCTACCTTAATAAAGTAATTAACATCTGTTCCAACTATGTTGCTTTAATTTGCTAATATTATCAAGTGCTTAAAAATACTACTGATACTCACAATATGGTTGATTAATCGGAAGAACATTAAAAAAGCCCTGAAAAGATAGTTCTGGATATGCTCTAAGAAGTATTTTGCGCAATTAAAAAAGAACTTTATCGTTAAATATTCATCAGTCCTGAACTCTATCTTTAAAAGCTGTATTTAAGCAAACAAGAACCACAGCAATTAGATTCGGCTGTTAATATCTTTCAAATAGAACTTACTGATAATAATTTAAACAACCATGCAAGCCGCAAAGCCAGTATCAGCCAGCAATAAATCATTGAATAATCCGAATCTTAAATTGAGTTAGAAGAGTAATCCTAAAAATAAATGATGGAAGAATAGGCCCGGTAAATGATTGAGCTCAGCGAATAGAAAGAAAACAGTGCAATAAAGATAGAGTAAATTAGAGCTCCCGAACTAAAAGTTACATAAATCACTGATAAATTCAAGAAGTCAACCCATATTCTTACGAACTACTTGCTTCCTTAAAATACATCAGTGAGCTTCACCTATTATCAATTTAGTTTCGAAATGATTACTGCTCTCTTTGAACTCGATAACTATCTGAATAATCAAAACTCTGTCTTCTATATGGGCTTTTTCTTTAATCTTCTACGAATTGTAGAAATCAATCTGCAGCCAGCTCGAGATAAATCCTATATTAAAAGATTCTTCCAGTGTATTCACAAAAGAATCAATAGTCCCAGTCATTCAATATTGTTCAACGTTCTGAACTATTTTCTAGAACCCAAATATGGAGCAAAGCAGCCTTAAAAAAGAATTTTAGAGCCATCTTCAACAAAACTATCATCTGAACTTTTGAAATATTACAAAGAGGAGTCAATTGACTTTGCGGCTATATTTTTAAGCATAAAAGTCACTAAAACAGCTAAAACAGTTTCGATAAGCGAAGCTAACAAGTCAATGTTTGTATAACTCTAAAATCAACTCTATCAGCTCAAATTTTTGGGAAATACTTACCTTAATTTGAAACTGTCAGGGTGTCAATAATTTGCTGCACTCAATGAGGCTTTAAAAGAATTTGTTCTGAGGATTGTAGTTAAATATAAGCTAAGAGTGTTCAATAATATTATGCTGCTTGAAGGATGGTCTTAGGAGTTAGAAGGAGTCAAAGTAGAAGTGGGATTCGAAGCATTAAACGACAATGTGGCTGAGGGAATTCGAATGTTACACTAATGTGCGAAAAAGAACTCTAAAATATTTATAAGCAAATTAACTACGGACCCTTCCAAAATCGAGAAACTGGAAAGTCTTCTGGATCAGATCAGTAACAAGTAAACTTTAGTCTTTGAAATGCTCACCATCTACTATGGTGGATGATGATTAAACAAATAAATTTAAAATTATCCGTTTTGTTTTTGTAATTGAAAGTGAATTCATCTACTATGAATATTTAACTTTAAATATGAGAAAATATTCATAAATAATCTATTTTCTTATCAAATAAAAATGCATTAACCCCCGCTCTATGTTGCCAATATTCTAATGTCTACATTATGAAGTTATTCACATTATAATTAATATAGAGCAAAATATATTCTTAATCATCATTTTTATCCTTTTAAGACAGTCAAGACCTCAGTAGCAGCCCATAGACCTGTTTAAAAGGCTGCATGTGCACAGGCATTCATTGTCGGATGGCAATGTTCTCCAATAAACCATATTTTATTATCAATTGGTGTTTTTAATTATTCAATATCTGATTCAGTTGCTCCCACTTTAAAGTATGAATAGGATCCAAGCGAATCAGGGTCTTTATGCCAACGAGTAATTTAATAATCTCTAACTTTGATTAATGCGGTGGGGTAAAATTGTTTTAAGAATTATATAAAATCTTTAATTATTTATTAATTGGTGAGTTCACTAATGCATTTACTAGCATTAGCCGAGATAAACACACATAACATGTATTTTTAGTTGTTTGTAAACATATTGAAAGCAACTGGATATTTTGAAGGCTAGCTTGTCACGAAATTGAGCCAACTTTTATCAATTGACCAAAAAGGCTCTTAAAAGCTCACAAAAAGTTTATTTGCTACTCCATTACCAATTTTATTTAAGCATTAAATGTGTTTTTTTGCAAGCTCAGGCACAAATTAAACTATATTATTCAAAAGAATTCCAAGTGGCAGGCTTGATATTACCTTTTTAGCTTGATAAGTAGATTTCTCAGTATAAACTTTAATCACTTACGATGTAAAGTCTATTTTAATTACCTTTTCATTGAGTTTAACTTAGGGACTATATTGATCAAAAATGGCTTGAAGTAATTTGGCATACCCTCCTACTGGAAGTAAATCATGTTCACTTTAATCATTTACGAATTATTTAGCGGATATCTATTTTAGCTAAGCTCCCTCCACATTACTATGTATCTCAAAAAGCCAGTTGACTGTGTTTTTTACAAGATCCGACTCCTTCGAAATTTTATGGGATATAAAATTTCCTGCTGCTTCATAAAGAGAAATATCTTTTTTGGATAAGCTGGCATTTTATTCTACGTTTTTAATGAGTTCCTCATACAAAATCTAAGCTTTATTGATAGTCTTTTTATCCAATTTACCAATAAATTCATAGAGGTATTATTGATTTTAAAAATTAGCTGGGTTAGATTTCCAGAACAACTCATCCATTATTTTCTTTATTTAATTGCCATGATGAGGATGATGGACAAAACTTGCTCCAATATCAATAGTTACTCCATCAAACTATTTCGAAAAAATTCGACCACCGATCCTATCTCTGCTTTCTAGAATAATATGATTGCAGTGAGCTTTTGAGAGAGTAAAAGATGCTCCAATTCCTGATATTCCTGCCCCAATCACGATCGCATCATAGATATGTTCCATTCTAAATTAACAACAATGAGTAAATTTTAAAAATCAGTTATGAACACAAAATGAATAAAAGAATGTTAGTAATAAATAAATATTAAAATCATCAATTGCTTAGGACGTTTGATTGGGTTGACATTGTATCGCTCATTTTTATGGTCGACATTTATTTTATCTTGTTGCGAAGCTCTAATGCCTTTAGACTTTCATTCATAACGTTCTATTTTAAAGTAAACAATTTATCTTACCATTCTAATTTACGTTTTTTGTGACACTAATACTCAAATTTTAATGCAGAAATTTCTCCCTAAAGCTATTCTCCTTTATTTACATAAGATTTAATCTCAGATATCAAATACTTAGAACGTCCATTATTTTAGGCCAGCTTCTCAGCACAGTCAAGAGTTCCGTTGACCACTCTTTTTAATTTTTAAGCGATTTGGTCCTCTATCACTCGTAAAAACTAATTTGATTTCTGCTCCAAAAGAATAGTAGTCTTTTACTTAACTGCTATCAATCTTAATTTTTTCTATTGATTTGTGCACTACAATATATGATTTTTATTGATTTTAGCCAATACTAAAGTTTCCATTTTCCTAAGCTTTTTCGTGAGAAATTTTCTACACCATCTTTGGATGAACACAATCTTATCTTGATAGAGACCATAGTAATTAATAACTTTCTGTTCCTTCATCTCGAGATATTTCCTTTTGTTTCGTTCCTCAACCTCCCATTTAATGCTGCTGACCAGATTATATTTGGGACTATTCATTTAACTGATAAGTGAATTAATTATAATTATAGCTTAGTATTATTCATAATAATTTGTAGCAAATATTGGCAAATTGCATTCTGCAATCTATGTTCTAAAAATATTTGTAAAAGATACTCAAGGATATTCTAGGATAATATATAGAAGAAATCGATTCTAAGTAACTGAGTGTGGGGATATGGTCGGGAAAGATTGATATTAAAAATATACGGATCAAGAAGAATATTTTGCAAAAACATAATTTACCTATCATCATCAGACACTCAAGTATCAAAGGACTCGGATTGAAAATACCATGGAAAAATTTATTTGGAAGTCCATTGGTAATCACAGTAGAGTCTGTGGTCATTCTATGCGAATTTGCGGCTGAAAATATCTCCCCTGAAGAGAAAATCAACATAGTAATAGAACTGATAAACAATACAATAAAGCAAGTTGGTCAGGATTTGGTCGAAAAGGGAAAATAAAAATCATAATTGAAGTATAAAACAGGATTAATCGACAAGTTTACGTATAAGATGCTCGATAATCTTTACCTTTCTATCAAAAATATACACATACGCTTTGAAGAGAGAAAGTTAAGCAGCAACAACACTCTTGGCTATAGCTTTGGATGTAGTCTCGAGTCTATTGAAGTCTACACTGTGGGCCCGAACAACTAAAAAATATTTATTGATCGCTCTAAACTTCAAGTTTCTGAAAATCTTCTTCGTAAGAAGCTTGAAATGAAGAATCTGTCTATATACTGCAACTACGGTGAAAGTGAGTTCATCACTGATATAAACTTCAGCAAAAGCTAAAAAATCATGTAGTAAAAACTGTTGAGATTAATATACAGTCGTTAAAAGTTTAATGCCAACATAAACAAAAACAATTATATTTTGATTATGAATGTACTGGGCATTATTGACGAAGACCACAGATAAGAGATTGTACGCTATGATGTCAATCTCAATTTCTAAAAACTAATTGTTAAACTAGACAAAGATGTACTTAATTCTCTGCTTTACTTTATATATAAGCTCAACAGACTCAACCATGAATTTAAACAGACCTTGATACGGAGATAGCTCACCAAAGAAGATGACCTGCTATTTAGAAAGTATTGTAATGCCTTTTTGTTTGATTTTAAGAGCAAGGAAATATGGAATAACAAAGATATGGATATGTTTAACAGTATCATTACCAATTTTCACTCTTCTGTGATTGTTGACAAAATCAAGTATATTGTAGTCAATCAGATGAGTGTCACAGAATTGTCTAAATTTTTTGCTCTTAAAGCCCAAGATCTTGATAAAGGGCTTCTCGAGGTCAGCAAAGAGATCAAAGACATAAAATAACCAAAAATTAAAATTAGTTTGATAGTGCCTCAAATTACCCTCTACTTGGTCAATTAACTCTCTTAATCTATTTTGTAATTAAACATATTGGGTATATCACTGCTTTATCACTAAAAAATACTAAACTAAAATAAAGTGCAATATATTGACGGTTCAGTGAACAGTATTTCAGCTATCAATAATAATATTTATATGATAAGCGTGGAGAAAGAGGATAAATAATCAAAGTACATTTCGTGTCAAGTATAAATTACACCCGAATTGACAACTGTAAATTGTTCAGTATCTTCATTTAACTTTTATTACGATTTTTAGACCATTTTCAAGATTAATGAACTTTTTCGATTGAGAGAAATATAGTACAAGTATAAAAACGTCGCTTTGGATAAAATAGTTGAACTAGAAAACAAAGTTAATTAGAAAGTCATCAATGCAGCTAGCAACACTAATTTAGCTCTCAAATTTACAATTAATCGACCGAAGATATTCGTAAAATAGGGAAGATATAATTGGAGTGCGCAAGTCAATAAAATTCAGTGCGAATATTCTCTTCCAGAATAATGGAACGTTGAAGTATAATCTTTTAAGATTTTGAGTCTATCCTAGCATCACTAGTTTGTTTGTATAGAGCCTGTCCACCTCGTCATTAAAGCCAATACATCAAATGAAATTCCTGAGATTAAAATTAAAGTTACCCCAATTCTCATTCACTTTTAATACTTTCTCTATGGTTCGCTCCTTAACCTGAAAAAATACCTGTTTATTAATAAAAAGAATTAGATCATCAATAAATGCAACAAATCCGGCGAAATTTTTCTAAAGCAAAATCAATGGAAAAAATGTTATATTACTCTTTTAGACAATCGTCTCTATTGTTGGTAGAATGAGAGTGAGTACCCCCTCTTTAATATTCGGTTAAGATTAATCAATCGAGTGATGAGGGGAAATATAGAAATCTTGTAAATAAGTGATAAGAAAAAAGTATATTAAATCGCTTTTAAAGAGGTTAAACAATTAAATGAGTGGCATCAATAATTTTAAAAAATAACATTGGATAACTTGTAAACTAAAGTTGATACTGAAGTGCGTAATAGCGAGCCTACTTCCATCCTTATTTGTTGTTAACTCGAACAAATTCATGCAGAAATTATTCATCATAGATTTAATAGATAGGAGATGAAATTCACTAAAATTGTAGAAGCAGAAACTGTTCTTGATTTTTCAGGAATAATCCTAAAATATGAGAATGATCTGCATAAATAAAATGAAAAAAACAAACTTGAAATGACTGTCAAATCTCTATCACTCAATCAAAATAAATAAAATTTTATTCTACTTACCAATAAGATGTAACCTTTTTTAAAAGCAGAAGTTATTTTTCAATAGAAAATTAACAACAGTCCAGAAACTAAGGTTAATATAGACTTAAATTCATTTTCTTTGCTTTATAAACCTGAAGGCATTCTCCGTATCTTAAGATTTTTCAAGCATATTGAGTGTAGTAGTCAGTCTTCAATTAAAAATTACGAATAACGATTAGAACAGCAAAATCCAAATGTAATATTAGTTTAAGTTAATTGTAAATTTAGTAATTTAACTCTCATCCTTTACAATACCAAAACAGATTTGCCCCTTTCAAAAGCTATGTGCAAATCATTATAAATTAATCTGACATCAAAATATTATTAAATGATAGTAGAAGGTACTGCAAAGGAGGTAATTTTGTTAGATCTGACAAATTATCCAAATACAATTTATTAGCCATCATAAATATAACGAATAGTAGAAAGACCTATTCTCTAGAAAGCTACTGAATAAAATTGCATTTATTTCAAGTTATAAAATTTGTTTGATAGTAATGAGAGGATAGTGGACAATGTTAATGCTCTAGCAAACGTTACTGTTGATAATCTTAAGTTAAATTTCTCCCTATAAGTAGTTTTAAGGATTATAGATTACATAAATGCACAAATTTTAGGAATTATATTATTCTCTTAATTTTATCCAGAGTGCTAACAAGAGGAAAAATAACAAGGCAATCTTAATTTTAAAAAATACTTAAGATAGCAAAATAACTTAATTCGAATGAAATATTTAAAGAAAATGGGAAAATAACAAATAAAAAAAATGACCTAAACATAACGCCCTTTATTTTTTACAATAAATATCAATAATAGCATCCTTCATTTTATCAGCGATTATGTACATGGAGAAGGATTTGAGTTTAATATATAAAATATTCTCATTTGTAATGATTATGAATTTAGGGAGAAAAAAACTAATTTAGGTCCAATTAGTATTCCCTACGATATCTTCAGCATATAAATGAATAATATAATCATTAATTGCATATAAAATGGGTAAAAATATTCGATTTCCAAAATAATTAAAAATGAAAATTTAGGAATAAAATTCGATGTTCGGTTTTTCGGAAAATAACTGGATTTCAGATATTTGTATAGTGAGTAGCTGCAATTATGTTGTCAAGTTGGTGTTGATGTAAATATATCAAACACCAAGCTAAATTTAAATGAAAATATATTGACCTGCCTAATTAAAATATTGAATAATAACATAGCTCACGAGGATGGACTCATCTTCCTCATGTTTTATGAGTATATACTCGCTATTCCACCAGAAATTCAAATTAATATCACTTCAGATTTACTGATTCTATAAATGCAATTATTAGGGGAATCATAAATTATCTTAGTCTAGATGGGAGGATTTCAGTTTAATTATTTAAATTAGACCAAGTAATCCAACAAAAGTATATCAAATAAATACATTATTATCAACTATTCAATGGAACCTGGACCATTTACCGAAGTTTTAACAAGTCGAAAGATATTTGGCAGAATTTCAAATAGAGGTACTTTTTATACTGAATTGGCCAAATAAAATCAGTTAATAAGTTTGGCTAATGATACTGCTTTTAAATATGAATCTAAACTCAATAAAAATAGTAACTTGTTTTAATCAATTTTCAGTGCAAGGGAGATGATGTTTATCATTAACATGGATTTTGCCGTATATGCCTATAAAATATCCATGAGTCTAAGTGAAGCGGCACCAATTCCTAAAAGATACATCATCAAAAAATAATTATTATAAAAACCTAAAATATAAGCGGCAATAAGAGAAGAAACACAAATAAAGTTGGATAAAATTTTAATTTGCTCTAAAGTGCCTAACAATGATATTATACTCAGCTCATTGGCCACTGTCTATATTAACATTAATTAAAATTAAACTCTAGCTACAATACCAGACCTTTAGGCTTTTATATCCAATGAATAACATATAACATGTGCGGAATTAGCAGAAATGAAAAAAAGAACTTTGCTTCGACCAACTCATCTAAAAATTACTAAAAATGAAGATGGAGCATAGATGTTCCTTGGAAAATGCTTCCTGAAAATGTCCATTCATGATATTCAAAGAGTGTTTGCAACATATGAAGAGATATATCAAAAATATGGCCGATTAGTAAAATTAAAAATTGAAGCATAAGTCAATCAAAATTTTAAGAATGGTGAATAAAAACCAGAAGATAAAAGTATCAAACTCTAATAAAGAAGTTCAATTGAAGAAAAACTCGAATTAAAAATGAACACATAATTAGTAAAGTCTTATCCTTAAAATATCAAATAGGAAAAGAAAATAGACGAGAAAGATATCAAATAAAATAATATCAGTATGGAAGTTATTTCCGATACCAAAAAGGTTTTACATGATTATTCTGTTGTTTCATAAATGGAGGCTGAAATGAAAATAAATTTGGATACTATTGAAGTGATGGTTGTGGATGAAATGAATGACTTATTGACTCCGATTATATACTTAAATTTTAAAATTGAGCTCAATAGACATCAAAAGGCAATTATTTAATTCTATGCCGATTATTTCAATCTTAGAAACACATATTGGTAGCCAATGATATAAAAAAATACAATAGTCATTGATTACAGTCCGCATATTGTCATACATGCCCTAGAAGATCGGGATTTCATCAATATTAATGTTGCTTCTAATTTTATAGAAAATGTGATTAAAATTCTAAATCATAAAGAGCTAAAGAGTTCACGAATGATTTTCACTTCGCATAAGGTAGATAAAGACGAAATTAACAGCTGGATTCTTATTAATTAGCTCGGCTAAGATATTATATGTCAGCCAGTTGAGGGATTAACTGAAAAATCGGTGCATATTAGTAATGGCGAAGCTCAAACACTTGGCTTTCTTAGAAAAGAAATAGTCAGATAATTTAAGGAAAAATAAAACTAAGAAATCTTTGTAAAAGTATTATTAGGTGAGAAATTGACCATCAGGCGTCTGAAAATCAATGAGATGGGTCTCAAAAAATTGAATGTCAGAGGTGGAGTAAGTAATATGACCATAATCCGTAATCTATACATCGATCTAAGTAAAAATATAAAATACTTGACTCTTTCTTCATAGATAATTTTCTAAAATAAAAGCAATATTACAATAAAATTAAAACTGAGTTCAGAGGATCGGTACTTATATTTACTACCAAATAAAAGTATTTCATTACCTTACTATTGTCATCTTGATAGCATTTTATACACAGAAAAATAGGAATAAAATTACAGCAATTCTTTAGCCAATCTTGATAAGTTAACCAAGATCATTATTTGCAATAAAATTTTTAATATTTTCTCGGTCAGTCGTAAATTGAAAAAATATTTCACATTTCTTCCTCTCTCTAAAATAACCAACTACTTACCTCATCCAATCAGTCTGCATTTCCAATAAAAAAAATGCAATAGTCTCTATACTTCCCTTTAACTTAGTTCATACGAGGATCAAAATCATAATTTTGATTATCTCTATAAGCCTTTAGATGAACTATTAGTCTCTTTGTGGATATAAAACTATCAATGCACTGATTTTCTACCAATAGATTCCTCATTATAAATAAAAGACTATCAAAATAATCCACTCACTATTAAGTGTTAAATATATAAATAGGCTACTCCAATGTTTCATATTGCTCTCATGGTCGGCTATATCATTCGTAACGAGACAAACGTTATTTTTGATGTTATTGTTGGCAATCAACTGATCAAAAATATCTAAAAAGGAGGACATTTTAGTTGCTAGAAAAATAACATTTTTCTCATTCTTAACGGTGAAAAATCGGAAACCATATACTTAACTAAACGAACCTCCCAATTCGCTATAAAAAATCAAATTTAATAAGCAGGATAGCTGTTTAAATCTGAGAGTATTTATTCTATGCATAAAAAGAAAATATAAGTGGATAGCAGCTATAGTAACAAGATATGTTTCTATATATTATAAATATTGCCCATGTTTGTGTTTAGCAACGAACATAGCTCAGCCATCATAATCAAGCAGAATGGAGCTGGAGTCGGGTAATCACAACTTATTCCTAGCAAAGGATCTGAGAATATAGTATGGTTCTTAGATGCAAATGGCAAACGACGACCCTCTAACTTTCGCTTGACTATCGAGAATAGTCCATACGACTGGTCATGTCTTTTTAACTTTGAGTTCATCAAAAATAGTTACTTCATCCTCCGCAATAAATTTAACTATAAGGATATAAAATATTGTTTCCTCAGTATCAAGAAAAGGAAATAAATCTATGAAATATCCTTCAAATAATTAAACCCAAATTAAATTCCTTACATAATCAAAAATAACACTCGAGCTTACAATATCCTTATTGATAACGTTAGGGTGATCATAAAACCTAAAGAAGAAACCTATTTTTGCTGGGATGACCCCAACACGAACCAGAAAATCATTAAAATCAGATTAATTTAGATCGAATAGAAGAAAAAAGAACCAAAAGAGGAAATAAACTATGAAATCAAAGTGGATAGTTTCGAACAGCTGCCTATTAAATCTAAAAATTAAAATCTGGACATTGAGGTTATTAATCAAATCAATCGACAAATTTATGTTTTTACTGATGAGGTGCGAGATTAGAAGAAAACCACTTTAAACAACACTATTGAGATCAAATTGCCCTTGAGAATTGCACTCATCAATAATTCTTCATCTCCAGCCAATCATTTATTAGATCTCACCACTCGTCTTCAAATTAATTATCTTACTTATAGCAGCAAAATGGTTGCAAACGTAGAACTTAAATAAATTCAATTAGATAATCAAACCAAACCCTTAACTTCCTTTCCCGTTGTTTTAAGCACTGATTTGAATATGAGAATTTAAAAAGCTAAATATCTTGAGGTTTAACTACTTGTCAATAGCATACGAATCAATATAGAGGAAGATTTTGTGACTGATCTCACAGTCTTTTTTGCATACATTCAGTCCTTGACTTAACATGAAGATCAATTTCTTATTCTTGAGCAAAGACCTAAAGAGGATACGTTCTTTATCTCTAAGCTCATCCTTCCTAAAATTACAGTCTAGTTATAGATTCAAACTAAAAAATTCTCGATTGAGACAACAATTAATTTATAAAAACCTGAAATAACGAGCTATCCTTGGAAAAACTTTCCATATCCAGTCAGTTCCATTGTCATTAATATTCTCTCTCATTTATCTATCTCACCTTGGGCTATTATTAGTTCCTTTGGTAGGGGTTTGACCATTCTTCTTACAGAGCAGGAAACAACAAAAGGCTTTGAAGGATTTTTTCAACAATTAATAGGGGGATTTAGCAACAGTATTAATGGGATGATCGGAATGATCGTGGGCCATGACATCGAAAAAGTTGATAATTTCATTGATGGACTTGGAAAAGGATTTTGGGCTTTCGGGACTTCACTCTATGAGATAATTCCCAACTTTGAGGGTGACTATTCTCCCATCAACATTATTAAGGAAGTGGGGACAAGTATGATAAACTTAGTTTTTAAACCAGTTACTGGTATTTTAAGGATGACATTACGCATAAGTTAAGGTATAAAAAAGACCACAAAATTTTAATTCGGTGAGAGTGAGAAAAAATTTAAAAATCGATTTCCAATTGTATTCTACCAGCGTGAATAAACATTTCACTACTATAATAATCCAGCTTGTGAGTTAATGAATACTCTAAAACGATGTATGGCGAATGAATTGAAGTACTTCTACCTTGTCGAAATGATTCCTATAGAGTACAAGCTTCGGAATGAAAGACACTGTTTGGTAATAGGCAACGATGAGCTAATTTTATTTAATATGAAGAAGTAAAAGATGATATGGAAAACAGAAATTGATAGGATCAGTAATATAGAAGTAAATAACTTTTGGACTGTTCGATTTAATTTACGCGAAACGGAGGGCGAGCATCACTAAAATCGCAAAAATAAACTGGAAGTCGACACAGATAGTGAGGACGTTGCCAGAAAGATATTTAGTGTGATTGAAAAAGTCAAAAAAGTTTCTTCTATTGAACTATGATAATAGATTTTAGTTATTATCCATTTAAATTATTGTAAACCTTAAAATAAACCTAAATATATTCCTGAATAATAAGATCATGTCCTTCATTTTTCTTCCTCCTCGCTCTCTTCCATGTTAATTTACTCGTATTATTTCTCGAGAAATGCTAAATCCTATCTCGCATCAATAAATTATCCCTACTCCATTCCCTCTTGAGTATACCAATGAACAAAGGCCTTCTTGGAATACATTAAATCGAATTTATTGTTAATCCTCGAGAAAAAATCAGATATGGAAGTGGAATTTGAAATCATACAACCATTTTTCATCCAACGACTAATGTCACCTCCAGGTAAAAATGCTTGATGTTGTTGTGTCACACCTGACTGGAATCCTAAAGACCAATCGACAAATTGGACTGTTTTTTTTGTATTAATGGAATTAATGGCCTCTCTAATAAGCTTAAATGAGATGTCTCCTCCTCTGTACATCATGTTGCAAGCCATATATTTTCCCAGCCTCGGATCACACTTAACCATCATGGAGTCAGGCCGAATACAAGCTTCAATAATATCCTTCACAGTATTATCGTAACAGCAATAACAAGCTTCTGAACTAAATATCGGTGAATATGATGAAAGAAGAAATTTAAATCTATTCAAGGGCACTAAACTATTTTTGAATTCAGACATACTCGCATTAAGAGTCCCGTTGAATCGAAAAGAAGCTGTTAGGTTCGAGATGACTAGTGAAATGAGGCCGTTCAAATCTTTGCAGGTGGGTTTCTAAAAGAATAGGTTTCTCCTATATATATCGAAAATGGCATCGTTATCAAGCACAATGCTAGCATCAGAATGTTCAAGGAGTTTATGTGTTGCGAGAATGGAGTTGTAAGGATCAATTATTGTATTTGATAAGCGTGGAGAGGGGAATATATTAAAGTTTAATTTGCATTTCTTTCCGTAGTCCATAGCGATCTTCTCGAGGATAAGAGATCCTAATCCAGATCCAGTTCCACCTCCCATTGATTGGAACATCATAAATCCTTGAAGAGAGTCACAGTTTTATGTCATTTTTCTGATTCTGTCAATGCACGGTTCAATGACATGCTTTCCCAAAGTGTAATACCCCCTAGAGAAATTATTTGAAGCGTCTTCTTTTCCAGAAATGAACTGATCCGAATTATACAGTTACCTAAAACCTCCTCTTTTGATCTAATCTATAACTGTGGGTTAGAGGTCTATAAAGATGCATCTGGGTATCAGCTTTCCTTTTTCAGTTTCACTGAAAGTTTTATTTGCAAAATCTAATTATTCTTTAGGCAGAGGTTAAAATGTTTTTCCTCTAAATCCATCAGGCTGGATGTAATGCTCATAGCAGAACAATTACCAGCATAGGTTACCCACTTGAATTCCTGCCTGTCCAACATGAATTGAGATAATCTTGCTATAAGTGTCGAGTTTTTCTGGAACGATATTTAATTCTTTTTTTTATGTTTTTAGCATATTTTCTTGAGGATTTAAAGTTTAATTTTCCATTGCTTTTTGAATTTTACCCAGAAAATAATCAAGAAAGAGTAATTAATAATTTATAATTATAGTTTAAAGGATAATCTTTATAATTTGAGATAATAATGCCAATATCTTGTTTTTATTCATCCCTTCTTATTTGATAATTTAATAGCAAAACTGGTTAGCTGTCGAGGTATGTTACAAGATACTTTAACATAGAGATCTATAAATACTTAGTTTTAATAATAATTCAAAGATACTATATTCATAAGATGATTTAGGAAGCAATTTCCATGATTTTGATGATATTCATGAATTATCACGAAGAACCCAAACACCATCCTTCTTATAGTCCACTTTCTCATTCTTCCAAAATCTTAGGGGCTGTATTCTTGTCTAGCGAGTTGGATATTTTTTGGTTTCATCGATAGGGTCATTGCCTCTTGGAAAACGTATAAAAGTCAACCCTATTCTCTCCATTAGATTTTTTCCGTCTTTTTCCTTCTTTTTTCCTTGGACGACTCGAGTCACTTAAGGAATTTTTTTAATTTGAATTTTTTCAAAAGCAAGTCTCGATTTTGATTTTAATCTTTTGACAGGCAAAGCAGATTCCTTCTTGCTGGTTTTCTCATGATAAGGAACATCAATAGGGCGGCTTTAATTTGGATTTTCTTCTTCTTACTACCGTTGTGGATTTTCTGGCCTTGATCTTTCATCTTCAAAGGACCATTGTCGATCTTCTTATTGAGGCTGATCTTAATTTTTTGTTTTTTATGTTTATTTTGATTCGTTGCATGCGTCTATTTCACTTGGCTGATGATCAGAATTGACGCCCTCCAAAAGTTACCAGAATTGTTTCTAATCTGCGCCTTCTTGCGTTGGCCTTTGAGGCTTAATAAAGCGCTTGAGAGGTTTGTACATTCCTTGATACTTGAACAAACTTTCATTGTTAGAATCAAAGTTGCTCATTTTTTGAGTAAGCCTTTCACTTTCATTTTGCTCTTAGATTTAGGCTGCCCTTGGAATGTCTATGGGAGAACGACTTGACTCATAATTGTAGTGCTCGCTAACTCTGTTGGAGTATCTCAAAGTGCTTTCTATTCCTTTTGTAGGCCGATTCGGTCTCATTTGATTATGGAGGACTGAAAATCAGTCTGGATTTACATCATTGCCTATGATATTACAAAGAAAAATATTCCTTTAATTTTAAAGATAATAGCAAATATATATTCACACAAAAGATTATTTTTTCGACTCATTAAGAGTATTTTTTCTACGAAAAGCTGGAACTCGATAGTTGTACTCCCTGTTAAAGCTTTTCTTTTCCATTGATTGAGAGTTATAGTAGTTACCAGGACCGATAAAATGGCTTGGAGTAGCCCATTCTCTTTTGGTTTTAGATTTAAATATTGAGGTTTCAAGATTTGCAGCCATCTCTTTTTTATCGCCATTATTTTTTTTATTTTTATTACTTTATTTTCGTTTTATTATCCCCTGACTATTCCAATTTAAATCCGTATTTTTATCAGGCATCTTTTTGTCAACTTGACTTTTACTGGGCTCAAAGACTACCCTCTTTTATCGGGAATTGAAAGGAGCTTTTTATATATCTATCTGTTTGAGGTTTTATAAATGTCTTTTTATTCTTAATGCCTATTTGCCTAGATCATGCCGATCAATGTCATAAAATGGAAGATCGAGGTTTTAATTAAAATTATTTCCTTTACTAGCTGTTGAATTAAATCCATATTGTACTCTTCTTTAGTAAATTTATTCATTATTCTCAACACTAGACTTATATTGTCCAGGTCCTGGTATACAATTTTGGTCATTGCTAATTCTAAATCTTTACGCGTGGGATAAAGTTCCTATTTTGGAGCTGCATCTCTCTTCCAAAGAATAATATTTATTATTTTCTCTCTACATTTATCGAATGCATTGTTTTCTAACCTCTTCCTTATTATTTTATTCCAAAGTTTCAACTTTTTATGGCTGCTGTTTCGGCTTCCCAAATATTTGGTTTCGTGTTTTTCTTAATTCTTCTTTAGCATTAATTATTTTAACATTCACATCGTAATGACCAGGTCCGGGAATTTTTACCTAATTTAAACATGATTTGTTTTCATCCTCTGGAAAAGATCCAAAACATTCTTCTCCATAATGAAATGATTTTGATGCTGTAGGCTGGGGTTCATATTGTCCAGGACCAGGATATCTATCTTTCAACTTCTTTTTTTAAATTACTTTCACTTTAAACGGCATTTTCGTCTTATAGATTACCTCATCCATATAGGACCTCAACCCTCCATAAGCAAAGGCAGATGACATTGACAAGCTTCTTATTGGGCGATCAGCAACTATGTAATGTCCTGGTCCTGGATTTTTATTATTTTGCTGTTTAAATCGTTTATTTTTATTCTTTGACCAATCAATAGCATGCATTTGTTTACTTTGATAAAAATTATCAGCTTTATCCACTTCGTAACTACCTGGCCCATTTCCCTTTTGCATAAATGAGCTGTCCACAAATACTGATTCCATGACTTCAGTATTCTTTGGATTGGAAAGAATAATTCGCACAAAATCTCTATTACCTCCTATTGAAGTAATTTTATTTTGGTTATTTGTCGATTGTAAAACTTCCATTTTTTATTTTGCTCTTTTGACTACTTCTTTAAAAGAATCTTTAGCATTTTCAGTTTTATTAATATGGGTAAGATTTCTTGGTCTCGATGCATTTGCTAATATTAATTTAGGGGTTGTACGAATCTACTATTCAGCCTCAGTTTTAAATCTATCCACCCTCGATATGAAACTGCTCGTCATTCTTAATTTTTTATCGGATTGAAAGGAACTAGGGCATGTAGGATCATAAGAGCCAGGTCCAGGTTTAATGCAATCGACATCAAAGCTCGAAATTTTGTAGGTTGAACTATTAAAGGGTGCAGGCTGTTCATCAATCAATTCCTTGTCTTCATCATATTCCCCTGGTCCTGGTCCAATGGAAACTGCAGAAAAACTGCTTATTTTCTTGCTTTTGCCAAATACAAAAGCCATTTAGTAGTTAAAATTATCTAATTATAGGAACTTACTATTTTCCAATAAACATTTTATCACAAAGCCTTCAAACCCAACGATCATTGCTTTATTTAGTTTTTATCTTCTCAAATATGGGAGCTTTTTAATAATAGCTTTCAAATCACTTTATTAATATACAAAATATAAATTTAAAAAGTACTGACAAAACTTATTAAAAAATAACGAAAATTAATCATTTACAACTAACCGTTGCTTTATCAACTGGGGTTCACACAAAATCTTTTAAGCTTCCATTGACATAAAAATAAAATGGCACTTTTGCTTCTAGACCTTACGATGTTACCTCTTACAATTTAAATAGATTTAGGCTGTTCTCCTTGGTGGATGTTGTATTTTCCTGATAATTTTATTTAAATTTTTAATACTTTTAATTTTGGTTTATTTATAATTGTAATTTAATTTGTTGATTTGCACTCCAAAATGTCAATTCTCATGCAAAAACTCCTTCATATGAGCATTTTTACAGTCGGAACTTGTGCATTGGCCTTTCAAGCCACTGTCCTGCATCCTTTTCACAACTAGCTTGACTAATAATTTAAATAAATTCGATTCCTCTAATAGCAAAGCAAAAGGTTTTAAGAGTTCGAGGAAAAGGCTCTTAACATTGTTAACACCATAGATCAACGCTTAAACGTCCTTCTCGAACTTAAAGCCAAAAGTTACGCTCATTAAATTGTTTGATAGTCTTATATATTGTTTGCAGGTATTATCATTATAAGTTAGTAATTATTTGGAAATTCTGTAGATACATTTGACTTTAACACAACTTCATCATTAATTAAAATTATAAATATTTTATTATTCTTATGGAAAGACTCATTTCTTTCCTCTACAAGTGAAAAATCAATAAATAAGGAATAAATTAGAAGCAACACCTTTTAATCATGATTAATAGATGGAAACATTTGTAATAATAATTATTTGCCAAGTAAGTTAAAAATAAAGAAAATATTGGATTTATAAAGAAAAGAGTTTGAAAAAAATAGAGTCAACTAATTTTTATTTTATTTTGTTAATTTGTAGATTAATGTTGATTTTCTTTCGTCGAAGAACCTCACTAAATTCAATAGGCTAAAAAGGTACCACACCTAAAGATATTTCATCGATCAATCGATCATTCATTCATTCAATTCCGAAACGTCAGCGAGAAGAATTCGAAGGTTTCGATGTCGGCTTCATTTAGGCTGCCATTCCCCAGCAGAATATTCGCCCTCTCTCCTTTGCTCTTATAAAAGCCATTGATCTTCCCGAAGTTGCTGGTGACTTTGATATCCCCATTTTTAAGGCGAATTTAATTGTTGCCAAATATCACAAAGGAGGGATCGTGAACGATGGCCTTTGTGTTGGGAGTCACCAACTCGAAACATGCTCTGTTAGTCACTGAGAACAGCAGTCCGGACTTGGTTTAGGAAGTCTTTGGTATGAAGGCACTCTCAGTCCAGCCTCCGAAGATATACCCGTTCGTAGTCTTGACGAGCAGGACAATATTCTCGATGTTATCGATGTATTTGTGGATGGACTCCTGGGAGTGGGGGTCGTACTTATAAACTAGTTTAGTCTTCTGAATGGTCTTGTGGATCTTGTTCTAAAGGATGGTGACGAGGAAGTCTCTATAATCGTCTGCTTGATCGAGGACGTCTCCTTGGAAATATTTAAAGTAATTATTCCGTTCCCCCAAATCGTTATCCTTGGCTGGAACAATATTTTTATTGGTCTCAAGAAGTTTTTTTTCCTATTATTTTTATATCTAAAATATCATTTTTTTAGTTTGAAATAGTTAGTCTTGGAGTTAATCTCTCCGATTAATTTGCTCGTTCCTTCTTCTTGTATTTGATTCGTTCTGTAAATTCGCACAATCTCCATTATTACTTTACATCTCAGAGCGAAGACTGTTCAGTTATTCACATTGTTCTCTTTACTTATTTTTTAAATCTTATAATTGTGTATTCATTCTTTTTCCCGCCTCAGATTATTTATTTTTCTAAAGATTAATCATTTATTTTTGTTCCTTAATTCTTGCTTCAAACTCTAATTTCTCTTTTTATCTTATTTGTAGTACATTTTTGAGCTGTTCTTATAGACTTGCTTTTTGGTTCATGATCACGATGATCTAGTTTTCTCTATTTTCGAAAGGCTTTAATTTTTGTTTGTTGGATTTTAACTAATTTTACAACTTCTTCATCCTTTCTCCATTTTAACGTCGTTCGCCTTCTAGAAAATTAATCCTCGCCTGTTCATTGCTGATTTTTGTATTGGATTCGTTCTTTAAATTGTTTACAATATCTCTGGTTTTGATTTAGCGCTCATAGCCAAGCCTATTAAGTTGTTGAAAATACTCCAGCTCCTTATTTTTCAAGGTATTCAGTTCTTTTGCTATTTCAGCACACTTTTTTTATTCTTCTTTTATTTGTTTTTTTATTTTATTTTTTTAATCTTTTAATTATTCTTTTTCCTATTCTCTACATTCTCTACACTAGTTTCCAGAGATGTCTTGTATGACGCCCATGCACCTTAATATTATATAGTTTTATAAATATAATGATACTTTTTATAAAAGAAATTTCTAAATTTTTTAATTTTCTCCTTTTAAAAATATTTGAAAAATTTCTCATCACAAAGTTTTATAGAAATGTAAAAGAAATTAATAATAACAATTATTACATTATTGATAATCTATAAAATTAATTGACTCTTCTGTTAACGATTAGTGCTTGCTTCATTTTCAGTAATTAAATTAAAGATAACATATAAAGAAATATATTTTGATCGACTTCTCTAGCTTGATAATACTTTTATAATTTTATCCCACTAGATGTCAGAAATATATTAGTAAATTATTTAAATATTAAAACTTATTTTTTATTTATCATTGTTATTGATGTTTATAACTTTCAGCGCAAATATGAAGGTTATGTTTAACATTCATGCTTGAAAGTTAAATTAAAAATAAATTATTATTTTTTAAAATAAATAAATACTAATCTGATAGTAGATAATCCATTTATAAAGTTAAGTACTATCAGACTTTTATGAGCTATTAAACATTTTATTAATTGTAAATTCAAATAATTCTTTTCTCTGATGTCCTTAAAACTGTTTTATTTTCAGAATAAAATATTCATAATTATTACTTGATCGGTAAATTAAAAATCAAAAAAATATTTTACTTATAAAGGAAAGATTGATAAGAATATATATAAAAGAATCTAATGGTTTATTCAATAAACAATCATTTTGTTAAAAATATTTTAAAGTAGCGATTGGAAAGTGTATTAGTTTCATAAATAATACATTTTAATAATTATCTTAAGTATTTTTTTAGAACCAAGGTTTGCACGACATCGATGTATTCTAAAAGATTTCGCTGAAAATATTCTAATATTTAAATTTCATGAGGAATCCAATAAAGATTATAAATCATAAATTTATATGGAAATATAGATGATAAAAAAAGTTAATAGTTGCATTTTATTCACCAATCTATTTCTTTCGTTTATTGATTTGTAAATTAAAGCTAATTTCTTTCGTCTAAGAGAGTCACTCAAATTCAATAGGCTTAATAACTATCACACTTAAAGATATTTTATCATTCGATCATTCATTCAATTCCGAAACGTCAGCGAGAAGAATTCGAAGGTTTCGATGTCGGCTTCATTTAGGCTGCCATTCCCCAGCAGAATATTGGCCCTCTCTCCTTTGCTCTTATAAAAGCCGTTGATCTTCCCGAAGTTGCTAGTTACTTTGATATCCCCATTTTTAAGTCGAATTTAATTGTTGCCAAATATCACAAAGTAGGGATCGTGAACGATGGCCTTTGTGTTGGGAGTCACCAACTCGAAACATGCCCTGTTAGTCACTGAGAACAGCAGTCCGGACTTCGTTGAGGAAGTCTTTGGTATGAAGGCACTCTCAGTCCAGCCTCCGAAGATATACCCGTTCGTAGTCTTGACGAGCAGGACAATATTCTCGATGTTATCGATGTATTTGTGGATGGACTCCTGGGAGTGGGGGTCGTACTTATAAACTAGTTTAGTCTTCTGAATGGTCTTGTGGATCTTGTTCTCAAGGATGGTGACGAGGAAGTCTCTATAATCGTCTGCTTGATCGAGGACGTCTCCTTGGAAATATTTAAAGTAATTATTCCGTTCCCCCAAATCGTTATCCTTGGCTGGAACAATATTTTTATTGTTCATATTATAATCCTTTTAATCCTTCATTCTCTTAATTTATTAATCTTTTGAATTGATCTTTGTTTGTAATTCAAAATTTTCCTTTTATTTTTTTGTTAGTTCTCCTTCTATTTCTTTATTTTTTAAAATAATAAATGTCATTTATTTTTATTTATCAGCATTTAAAGCTGCATACTTTTTATTAAGTTAGGACAATTATTTTTATAACCTATTGATCCTTTCTTGCTTCTGAGAGAGTTAGATTTAGAGTCTTTTAATTTATTTCTTTAATCCTTCCATCGGAAATAGTTAGCTTTAAAGTTATTTGATTTTTTTATTCGATCCATTCTGCAAATTGAAATAATCTTTGTTAAGTTTTTAATTATTAACCTTCAATACACTATTACAATGTTCCAATTCTTTTGCTTTTTTAGAACATTTTTGTTTTTCTTATTCAAGTTAATTCTTTACATTCTTTAACTATTTATTGAGATCATTTATTTGTTTTTGTTCATCCTCACAACAACAAATTGATTTTATATTGCCCATACTCCCTAATTTTATTTATACTTTTTAATTAAAATTTATTAATAGATTAAGATTTTATAATAAATGTACAACATTTTATTTATTGAACAGTGAGACCTATAAGAACTCCTCCTACCTTAGGATTATTATGTTTATAAAAAAATATATCAATTATGTTTAGTTATTTCTTGATCGCTCCTACTCAGATTGGGTGGTGGGGTAAACTTAATTTTTTTATCTTTTAGATATTTTGTTGATTTTCTTTATTTCTAAAATCAACTAAGTAATTTCTAATATAAAAATATTGATACTAAATTCAATACAAATGAATAATGAATAAATATAAAAATCACTAAAATATTGTTAATAAAATTACCAATATATGGAGAATATTATTATCTCTTTTTTATTATTTTAGAATTTTACTTGATATGACAAGCTCATTTGATAGTATTATAAAAATATTGGCCTTTGATGTCAAAAAGATCTTATTTAAAAACTCAAATCCAAACTAAACTGACTTTTCAGATTATTTTTTATTTATTAGTCTCTAATTTGAAGAACAAATATATGAAGGAGAATAATTAGCATTTATTTTTACGATGAAATCAAGACTATTTTAGAAATAGAATTCAATAATTTTGCTTTCTTATCAATCATGCTATAAATAAGAGAATATTCAAGTCAATTAGAGATTTATTGTGCAAATAAATAATATTTACTATTCTTTCGTAAGATATGAATGTCTAAAATCATATCTAGACATTTTTGTTGTTCATAATGCTAACAATTTGCTCAACAGATTAAATAGATTCATGATGAACTCAGCAAAGATTAATTAGCTTATTGAATGCCTATAATTAAAATTTTAGAATTATTAACTAAGTGTCATAATTAATTTAAGATACATCATTATTGTTCCTTTGGAGAATGCATTTCATTAAATTGAAGGAAAAATATTTCTGGAAGAGAAGTACATTAATTATATTTTGAATTTTTTGTAAAATCTGTCTTGCATTAGCCATAAACTTAATATTATGTTATGATTCATAAATTATCATTATAAAATTTCTAATAAAGTTTAATAATTTCCTTGAAGCTGATTTTTTGCAAAAAATAAAATATAAAAATTTGCTCTTCAAAAAATGAATAAAATATAAAAAATGATAGTTTAGATGACTCAAACAATTTAATCACATGATCAGGCATCTTTTCAGCTATTTTTAAATTAAATGGGCATTTTTCTCATATTATTTTATTCCCATTACATCGTCAAATTTTAATATGACAACCAATAGCGAACCTTCCAAAGAAGTAATGGATGTTCTTTACGCGAATTAACCAACGTCCAGAAATTTCACACAAAATTTTTAGGTCTCTCGCCATATTATTACTCATGAGCATAAAGTTTAAGTCGAACTGACTCCGAATACAGGTTAAAGTTTAGAAATACGAAACTATTTTACCATGCAGACCGATTAAAAACTGTTTAAACTCACGGAGATACAGTTTTAAAACAGAATCATTAAGATTATAGACTCTTTCGAGGCCAAAGAAGGTCAGAAAAGTGATCCACCCTATCAGGAACATATTCTAGAAAATGCTAAATCTTGTAATCGAAATGTAATTTTACCCAAAAGAACTTTAATCTAAAGAATGAAAGAAGGCGAAGTATTCGAGAAGATTAAATCCAGAGATACCAAGAATGTAGTCAAAAATATTATCAGATTGTTTTTGGCTTGGATATAGGAGAGTATTCCTTCACATAAATAAGTTTATGAATTACTGACCGAAATGATTAGGAACGGAAGATATAACAACCATCTTATTATCAATCTTTCAAGAATTCCCTTAATTAGGAAAGCTTTTCTTTCTTTTAGCCAATCTGATGCCAGAGAGTTTATTGTTAATTCCAAAATTAATGATAAACATTCTCACTTGTAAGCTTTGGAAAAGTACTAGGAAATGTGTGCTGAACAATAGGCCAATTTTTCACCAGAAAGAGAGTAGGCAATTGAAATTATGGTGGATGGAGATGATCCGACCTAAAGAAAATTGCAATGATTCGTTTTTTATCTACTCATGAAAATAACTCTTATGCTACCCTATTTAATAAAACCTAGCAAATGCTTCCTATTATAAATGATCTGTTTTTATCTCGATTTAATACAAATGTTTTTACCATTGCAAATCATCCATGCAGAGATATTTATTAAAACAATTGATCCTGTAAAATGTATTATTTTCAAGATAAATAGCATATTTTTGTTGTTGGAATAATGCCACATCATAAAATATCAATAATATCAATATTGCAATGCTGTGCGAGGCTATCATTGTTCTCGTCGTACTCGTCGTTATCGTCACTGCGCTTTGGTTCCCCAAGTTTATCAACCAGCACCATTAGCCTATCTCTGTTACAACTCGGACTGGACAAAAATATACTCTTGAGCAATACAGATAGTATAAGCAAGGAACCATAGCCCCTGATATTTCATTAGTTGTTCCAAGCTATAACGAGGAATCCAGATTAGGTATAATGCTCGCTGATGTTGCTAAATATTTTAGCGAAAGGTAATTTACAAATGAAATCATTATTGCCAACGATGGCTCGAAGGATAGAACTACTGAGGTAGCTTTAGCAGAAGCAGATAGGCTCAATTTAAACTTAGTTGTAATGGAATATCCTAAAAATAGAGGAAAGGGAGGAGCAGTAAAAGCTGGCATGGCTTTAGTGGAAGGCACATATGTTCTAATGGTCGATGCAGATGGTGCTACAACTTTTTCTGAGCTTGACAAAGTTTGGTAAAGACTCAGATAAATGTAACGAATCAATAGCAATCCTTTAGCGATGGTAGTAGGATCACGCAGGCATCTGGAAGAAGATGGTAAAGTTTAACGTAAATTTCATAGGAAAATAATCTCAGCCGTATTCAAGATGATAATTACTGTTGTCTTGGGTATAAAAACAAGAGACACTCAATGTGGCTTTAAATTATTTACGAAAGTATCAGCTGCCATGCTATTCAAAGCTCTTCATATCTAAAGATTTGCCTTCGATGTTGAGTTATTTTTCTTATGCAATCGGCTTTCGATAAAAACAGCAGAAGTAGGAGTTGAGTGGAGAGATGTAGATGGTTCGAAGCTAACTGTAATGGATGCATCTTTTAACATGCTCCGAGACGTCCTGATGATTCGTCTTCTGTATATGACAGGAATATGGAAGAAAACTGATATCATCGAAACTCAGTGATAGAATATACTTCTTAATGAATAGTTTTGCTATTAAATAGACATAGATGTAATCATATACCCTCAGACTTAAATTGCATCAATTTATGCTAACAGAGTCTTGTATTAGTTTTTCATCGTGTTGAAAAGAATCTCAATTTTGCTTCTCAGTCCTTTTTTTCGCTCTAATATTTAGTTATGAATGGCAATTGTTGTACTGACTGGTAACGCTCCACTGATTGTCCTCTGTATCTTACTTAAATTTTCCAGATATATTTCTAAGATATTCATTTCTTCAGTCAATCCTAAATAGTTCTTCACATACCTTGAGTTTTGGTGAATACTTCATAAAGATAAAGCTGTTTTAAATTTTATTATTTTTCTTCAACATTTGCACTGAATTGCATGATATTCTGAGCAATTATTTCAATCGATTTATTCTTGATCATATCTTACAATTTTTTAGATAACTTCTTTACTCTCTATATGATGGAAACACCTTTGTCAATTTTTTGACGTTGGATTTCATTTGATTACAAACGAGTCTCTATTCTTTACAGGCGCTCTTAGAGTTTGAGGACTTACTATGGAATGTAAATGTTTAGGGAATAGTCCTCAGATAAAGAGGGTGACTATGTGAACACTTAGGATAATTTTAAGTAAGTTTGTTGTTTACTTTGCTACTCCTTTTCTCTTTTCAAAGATTAAACTCTTTTTTTAATTGCCTCAATTCGTTATTTGATATCCCCTTTAGCTTACAATTCTGCTGTTTATGGCTCTTCTTCTTTAATATATTTATTTGCCCCTTAATTTTCGGCCTCACAAACATAGTAATCTCCCTCTTGTTTTATCATGGTAAGTTTAAAAGCTATAAACTATAAGGGATAAATAATTTAATACAATCCAAACTAAATCGTTATTAATCAAAAGTACTCATATTAATAGTTGAAACTGTATTTTCATATAACAAAGTAGTAGAATTACACGTATAAAACAATTAATTCAGTAATCACAACAATAAATCGCCTTTACATATTCAAACCATCATGAACTCTTTATTAATTACAATAATTTTTACTCATAAACATCAATGACATAGAAATTTATCAAATTTACCTCGAGCTATTTATCATCCAATTAGTCCATATCCAAAGTTCATTCCTCCTTGGGCACAGATGCCGGATCTGAAGATCTGCCCAAAAAATAAATAGGATTATGCAACTGCTCATCTTCTATCAGCATTGAAGATCGTCTTTAATACTCACGTTAAAAATAGCTATTCGCCCAACTACTGTTTTGGAGGGGAACAAGCAAATAAAGAGCCATCTTTGATTAGATGGAAAGGTACTATCTTTCTATTTTGTAATCCTGCCAACTAAAACCCATTAATTTCCCAAATTTATCAACCAGCGATAAAGACCTTAAAGGGCAGATATACGATCATTTTATTGGAGCTTGGCTCTAACACATGGGTTATGGAAGTCATAAAAATCGAAAAATGTTCTTTTCACGAATCAAAACCCTCCTAGGCCCCGCTGCAATTTACAAATACGCTAAGATATATAATAATTTTGATGAGCTCATGCTTTCCAAACAGGAAAAACTAGATTTGCTGATGTAGACTTGCCGTAATGGCTGGGAATATTTTATTTCCCAAATAGTTAAAAGATAACAGTAAAATGAACTAAGCCAAGCAAACTTGACAGAAGAGTGCGGACGACATCTTTTTCCAATAAAATCTTACCGAGTGAGTGACACCTCAATTTTTTCGAAATGATAATAATTCACTTTTCTAATCCACTTGTTTCAATGATCAGTAAACTTCTATTAAAGTGAATCAATTGACTTGATTGAGGTTAATATTTGTCATCCACTGGTAATTATTGATTTATAGTGGTATTATTTTATAAAATAAAAAACTCCCCAACCGAGAATTGAACTCGGATCGTCCGATAGACAGTCGGATATCTTAACCATTTAGACCATCAGGGATTTCTGATAGTCCTGTATCTGCTTTGCATTTGTAAAAGGCATCATCTATTTTTCTATTAAAGGCTTGAGCGTTGATCAGGATTTTTTTATTATTATATATATAGTATATTAAGGACATAATGATCTTCTTGAATTATTCCAAACAATCTTTTTAAAAAAATTAAGGCCAAAGACTTTCAATTAAGTCATCTATAACTATGACCAATATGATTATATAGATGTTATTGAATTACTATCACTTAGAGGATAGAAGCTTCGATTTGGTCAACAATAAGTTTGATCCCTGTCCGCCCTTGCTTCTGAATTGTCCTCTGAAAGCCATTTTTTATTTGTCATGGTTGGAACGTAACTATTTTTCAATATTAGCATATTTCTGGTTCAATCTCAACTACTCTTTCACTCTGTCCTTATTTTGCTCATCAAGCCCAGTCTTGATCTTCTTTTGCAGGGCAGCTAACTACGTGTTTTGTTTCGCCCTCAACGTATTGGCTGCAGTATCAATTTTAAGATTTCTCGCGTTAATCCAAGCATCTTTTTAGGACTTTTATAATTCCGCCAACCTCTGTTGAACCTTATGCGCCTCTGTATATCTGAATAGTGAAATGTTAACATTTTTTGTCGAGCCATGTGCTCTTCCATTTTTTTAAGATTGAGGTATTCTGAAGATTCCTTGACTCGATATGGTAGTTGTTTTTCCATCTAATCCCTCAGGTGATTTTCTTCTGCTTGATGACGTGCTTGCATATCATGAATCATCTTATCGCCCTCTTGATTGTACTCATCCAACTTCTTTTCCCAAAAAGAATTGAAATTGTGAAGTTCATCTTCATGAGCCTTGTTTAAATCATCCTCTTCTTGATTATGGCGTTGCTCCATTTCGTAAATTCTGCGAGTCTCTAGATCCTTTTTAAGTCGTTCTGATGTTAGTCTGCAAGTTTAGGCTTCAACATAGTTAGCATTTTTTTGGTGTTCCTGCATCTGAGCGAGAGTATGGTTGAGCAAGGACTCTAACTCGTCTGCGGTGCGGTTCTGTTTGATGTCGCTCATTTTCTGTAACTTTGACAAGATATAAATTAATTTTATTGTTGATGAATTCCCATTGCAGATATAAAAAGATGGCAGTTTATTTATAACTGTCCTATGCTCCGTAAAAATTAATATAAAAGGGTCCATCATGATGGATATATAGTAATAATAATTTCTAAATGAGCAAATAATAATCGAAGAAAGTTATTAAATATAAAGATTTACCCGCACACCTACAACGCAAGTACAAAAACTCAATCATATTCGAGAAAGAGAATCACCAGCAGGGTTAGAAATTTGAATTTAACCTCAAGAAATTGAAATAGCGCAAGGCTGAGAAATAAAAAACTATGGAAGAAAAACTATAATAATTTAAGATCAACTCCACTGAAGAGAAATACCTTCTCAAAGTGTTTCAAAACCTGTCTGCACCACACAATGGAAAATTCTTTACTTAGAATTAGATCAAGTAGGTGCTGAAGAAGATGGAAGTCAAGATGACCAAAGCAGAAATTGAAAGGATGATCTGGTAATTTGATGAAGATCTTAACAAGAAAATCACATAGAAAGAGTTCGTGAATATGTATAAGAAATGCACTATCGATAAGAATGCGGCTTAGAGTAAGAATCTCTTCCATCTTACTCAGTTTCTCATGTATTGTAAGCCGGAGTGCTATAAAATTACTGTTGAAGACACCCTTGAGCTTTTGTTTGTGAGGTCTAAAATTTAGGTTTAAAAACATACTCAAAAGCCAGAAGAAAAAGAAATCATTAAAAAACTCTAACATTAAATCGATGTCATTTTTGAAGGAGAGGAGAAAACTATCGACGGATTGGAGAAGGAAATAACCTTTGATTAATATTTGTAAAGAATCAACAAGCGTGCTATCTAAAAGCGTCGAAGATAAATCTAAAAAGCTAAAAGTGTTCTAAAATACGGATCTACTTCGTACGATTCCGACGATAACTGATACTTCTTACTTATAATTTGTATTACTATTTTTTTATCATTCCGAATTCAATAAAAACATATTCTTCTTTTCTTTTCGTATATTTTTTGGTGAGTTGGACTATCATTCATCATACACGTTGCATAGCTTATGGAGAATATATGCAATGGAAACGACAAATCTCATTCTGGCATTTATAGTAAGAGCTCCAGCTATTAATGCTAATGCTCTGTCGCAAAATGCTACTTCTAAATCATCCCCCTTTATTAATAGCCTCCATTTGGTTCATATTTTAAATTATGGGTTTAAAAGAAAATACAATCAATCATTTTAGCCATCTCTATGGCTTGTAGTACGACGGATCAATCACTTTTAGACTAAAACTCATCAAGAAACCATAGAAAAGGGGGTAAGTTAAGTATCTAAATATCACAATCCAAACCTCAGATAGTAAAGAGCAACATAGAAATTATTACTCCAGATAGTCGCATCGCTATATGTACTACCTAAATTCACAGTTTATCGAAGTCTAATCCCTCTCTCGAGCGTAGTAAGCCCTACATAATATATCAGTTACCGATAAATGCAAGTACTACAATAAAGGTCCATTTAAACTCCTTGATAAGAATAGAGAGCAGCCCATACCTAAGAGGGAAGGTCTGCCAAAGAAGAATCAAAACCATAATGAAAATGAAGAAGGTTACGATGAACTGAATAGGCTGAATGTTTGCAAAGGTACTATAAAGTAGTAGTTGACGTTAAACGTCGATTGAAAGGACAACGAGAAAGAAGACTAAACGAAAGAGTTTATTACCAGATCGAATAAGATAAGTACCATCATGCAAGCTAATTTAATTGTCAAATTCTGTGTCGTTGGGTTTGTTTACATTCAAACTATTTATTAATCAAATTCAAGAATAACAAATCACGATAATCCAATTGGTTAAAACATGGACGTAATTATTTTTCTTCTAATAAATAATAATCTTAACCATTTTCTCGTATATTTCCTCCTCTCTCCAGAGTTCTAAAAAGAAAATGATTTGATTGCCATTGTATTCTAATTCTGATATGATTACTATACTCATTCGTATTTCTGATGTGATCAAATATAATATAAATTTTAAGAAAAAGAGAGTATGCTTTCAAATTTTTTCTATTCCTTGATCGGCTATAAGAGATTTGATGATCCTGATGAATATATACTTATCTGCTATCGCTCTAATATCGTTAAAAAATTACCAACTACCTATTATACCTCGGATTCAGGGTGGGGATGCATGCTTCGAGTTGGACAAATGGCCATCGCTAACCTATTTCTCAAGCAATAATAAATTAAGAGTCAATCTATTTTAAAACTCTTTTGGGATAACTCAAATGGACCCTTCTCAATTCAGACTTTGACTGCAATTAGCTAGAACATATATCCTTTAAAAAAACCATACGATTGGTATTCCCCCTGCGAAATTGGATTTATTCTCAAATCTGCAGTAGAATCATTTAGCGAATCCTATAAAGTTTGCATCTGTAACGATAACAGTATTTTTTTAAGTGATATTCCACGAGATTGCCCTAGAGTAATAATTTTTGTAATGTGCCGTATAGGATTAGATGAACCATAAACTCCCTATTTAGAAACAGTCATGAAATTGACAAAAACTTAATATTTCTTTGCCATTTTAGGAGGTACCCCCAAATACGCACATCTGTTTTTAAAATAGAAGGAAGGATATTTGGGATATCTAGATCCACATTCCACACTCAAAGCAGCAGAGGATGAAGAGTCACTTCTCAAAAGAGAAAAATAATACGTGGGTAAACTTTAATGGGTGAAAAAATAAAAAATAAGCAGTTCTATGGCTTTAATGTTCGTATGCGCACGCAACGAAATCGGTGACTTTTGGAGATAACTAACAGAGTTAAAATCAGAAAGGGGTTCTGATTTTTTTCTCTACATGTAGGAAGAAAGACCAATTTATGATGATGACGATGGTATTGAAATTGTGAACTTAGAATGATTTAATCAACAATTTTAAAGACCAATTCGCCCTATAATAATAAAAGAAACAATATTTGTTAGTAGACACAAAATAGGTTTAAATCACCGCGGAAGTCATAGATTTTCGTTCATCTTTGATTTTTCAAGGTTGGTGAGGACATCTCTAAAATAAACATCGGTTGTTTCCCTCATTATCTCATTCATATTTCTAATCATCAAATCTTTCAGCTCTTCAATGTGGTGGATGTCTCTTTTCCAGAGTCGATGCTTCAAGTTCATAAAGATACTGTCGAGAGGACTTAGTTGATATGAAATGGGAGGTAAAAAGTAGCGATTAGCATTAAAGCGAGCTAGAGTTGCTGCTATTGTCTTCTCACCGTTTTCTGGATCGCGGTGAATTTTATTCATGTCCGTGATAACAAAAGGGCGATCCATTGGCTCTATATTTGGGTTATATCGATCCGAAATACGTAGTTTTTAAAATGATTTAACGATTGCTCTGCAAAACTCTTATCTTGTAATGAATCCTATCTTTACTTCAAAATATAACACCCCCTCCACACTAACTCCAGCAATTATAGAAATATAGTCAGACTCAATTTAACTGTACCTTCCCTAGTTAGCTTTAATGCCAGCTCTTCGCTTCATAAAATTGGATAAACTGCATGCCAGTTCATCAATATACACTACAGTTGTCGTAGATAGCACTATTGGCATCATGAGCACAGCATATATCCTACGAATCTCTTTATATTTCGGTTTATTTTTTTCTAAAGGATTATTAGTGATATTTTTGTAAGAATACCCCATCTCTCCCAAATGACGAGAAATTATCGACCGAGAAAACTTTTTAGAATGTTTCTTGTGAATATAGGAAGACAACTCGACGGCTGTATAAAATGGACGTTCCGATAGGGCTTATTCTATTATCTTTTCGATTTGCAATGACTTTTTATATTTTCGTTTCTTCTGCAGCGAAGCGATTAGAGCTCCTCCTTTGACTACCTTGGAAGATCTGAATTAGCGATATTTGTGGAGGATTGTTGAATATCCCAGGCAGAGTTGTTTACCAATTTACTTAAGATTCAGTTTGGGATTTTTTCCTTATTCTTTTTGTTTGCTGTATTCTGCGAATATCTCATTAATGGCTTTTAATTTTTATCGAGTAATGGTGGTTCGGATCTTCCTATTGATGCAGCGGCGTGATGATAGACTTTTTCTGTGTTTTTGAACATTGTTTTAATTTGGATTGATAAATGGTAATAGATTGACGTGATCTTATTTATTTTATCCTCCTCCTTTTACTATTTGGCTTACTGAATGGTTTCCTTCTTGCATAAAGATCTAATTCGAGGGATGTTCTTTCTCCTCTTATTATTCGCAATAGATCTGATGGGACAATAAGCAATTGTCTGGTATCATATTTTCTTCTTCTATTTAATTGATCTATTATGACTCATTCTCCTCATGTTTAATCTATTCATTCCAAGAATAATCCTCATCAATTTAAAAATCATTGAAATCAATCGATATATCATCTTCCAATTAATTTTATGACGATTATGATGCCTCATGGTTATTTTATATTTTAAAAGTGTGCCTAGGTTGTGTTTTTAATGAATCCGATATTACAAATGATGATGTGAGGTGGGGTTGATTACTAATATTTTGAGAGTTGTTAAAATATTGTTGAAGTTCCGTCAGCGGAGAATTATTTTCTAATTTAATGGCATGAAGGTTCATTTTTAAAGGTAAATTCCACATGGTCCTTCGATATATCAAATATTTGTCTTATAAAAATGAGTCTAATTAACTGATATAAATATTGCCAATAAGAGGAAGGCTTCAATCACAACACAAATTTTATTTTTGCAAAAGACATCGGAATTTAGAGGCAAATATTAACAGATTAATTTAAAATTAACAAAATATGAAATACGATATTGAGATAATATAATGAGATCTTTTCTTATTATGCTATGGTTTATTTTTCGATCATTTGATGTACTATATATTGAGAATTCTTTATGGTGTATTTGATTAATTTATTATATTTAACTCATTCATCATTATTTTTAATAATTTCAATAGAAGTTAGAATTTTTCAGTTTTAAAATGTCTTTCTCTTTGAATTTACCAATAAAAATATAAATGTAAGGTCACAATCAATGCACAACTGTAAAATCAATAAATTGATTTCTGTAATTTTTTAGCTGTGATCTTCTCTCCAGGAAAAAGTTAGATTTTTTATTTTGCATACCATTTTTTCCAAGGATTTATCTTTGAACTTTTAACAAAATTTTTGTACTTGAGGCCTGCTTGAGTAAAATCTGCCATATACTATGATCTGGTCCCAATTGATGAAAATATCTTACGATTTATTTTCTGCGGACTCGGAACTGCTACATTTTCTTTTTCCTGCATTTACATCTTCTCTTAGAATTCATCTGATAGATTGGTAGTTTTAACCGTCTTGCATCTCCTTGCTTGCTTTTTGATCTGTAGGCCTTTGACTATATCTGCTTTGATGAAGCCAATTCTCTGATTAAGTTCTTGGTTGAGATCAACATAAAAAGTTTGATCCTCGATTTTGTTTTCAAATGCGTTAGCATAGTTAAGAGTTTCAAAACATCGGATGACTTCTTTATCATAATTATATTCTCGAGTACGTGTGGCTGTTTTCATTCTCTTTAGTTTTATCCTCATTTTTTAGTATTGCTGGTCAAAGGTGTACTCTTTACTTGATTTCTTGATATTCTCAATCATTGCTCGGTTTTTGTTATTGCTAAGATTTAGAGAATGTCGACCCTCAGTTGATGTTCTACCCTTGAGAAGGGTACCCTTGAAATCACGCTAATTGACGAAAGGTATGAATTTTTTACGTTAGCTCTTTGGCACCTTGCTATCCTAGAAAAGTTGTGAAATCATTCTTTATAGATCGAGCAGATTTTTCTATTATTCCTTCTATTATTATTCTTTTAGAAGTCAAAATTCGACCAAAATAAACAAAGAGGCAGCCTTAAATACATATATTCTGATATTTTGGATCTATAAATTAGTGAGGAACATCCATAAAACATTTTGAATTGAAAAATTAGTTTTTACAAATAAATTAAAATAGTGACTATAATTGGAGTGATATTTAATGATATTTGACTATATAATAATATTGAATTATTCTTTCAAAATATTAGGACATGAGGCTATGTCTGGTAGTCGCCTTTCTTATCGTATTTAAATTATTACTATTAAAATTCATAGAAGAAATACAATTTATTTTAATTTCAATATATTGTAGATTTTGTTTGATATAGTCACAATTATTTTCAGTTAGATAGGTTAAAACGTCTTTTATTTGCATTTTTAAACATACTTTTATATTCAAGTGATCGTATTACATACCTATCGTTGATTCTTGATCGCCAGAAATTATTTTTTAATGCAATCATCCAATAATACAATATTCCAATTATTCTATAGTTGAATTTGATGATCATTAAGCTATCCCTTGCATCTGTCTATTGCGCAGTTCTGGTCTGAAAATCTTTCTCGCATCGAGGTCATTCTTGAACTATTTTTTATAGAATTAGACCTCTGCTTCAGTCAAGCTTTGGCAGCCCAAATCCTTGGTGATTATGAAGCAAACACTTTCTCTGCAAGTGATCAGAATATTCGCTTGGATGTGGTGTTCCACGTCCTAGTTGTCCTTGTCGTCCCAGTACGAAAGTGAGATGAACTGCTGCCTGGACAGAGAGAGATTTAAAAGTCCCTGAGTCGAAAAACGGTGCGGTTTTACATAAACCCGTGCCTACGTTTCTTCTTCTTAGATTTAACGCTCGTTATGTTAGTCAGCGGCAGCCTTTGCATTACCTCCA